>Ga0214481_101275_pt1 | contig 10396 bp, 11 predicted proteins | sample M1_20Mar14CPVII9_4_FD_165057 | JGI IMG/M metagenome (GOLD analysis project Ga0214481, IMG submission 165057) | Marine eukaryotic communities from Monterey Bay, California, United States - M1_20Mar14CPVII9sort6BwellG10 | ecosystem: Environmental > Aquatic > Marine > Unclassified | place: USA...
TAGATCAGGACATCTGATATTATCAAGAGACGAAAGGCGGAGAAGGTGGGCAAGGTAAACTAAAATTGAAAGGCATATGACAAGCTCGGCCCATACCCTTGTGGTATGGGCCGTCATCTCTCTCTCTTTCTTCTCCCTTGTGTCTTCTCTTCGTATCATCTCTTTACTTTATCTTAATATTTGTATTCAATTTGGCATCAGCCAAGACATCTGAACATATCTTGTGTGTAGCGTGGCATGCAAGGTATCACTCTACTTCCCAGATATCTCTTTGTGATGTATCACGGCAATTCTCAGCTGTTCACTTCACTCGCCGCCTGTGGTAACCTTGTAGTAGACGCTCCATTCCTTATGTATGTACCTTGCATCATATCTAACAGCAGTAATATATACCATTCGCGGTAGATTATATGTGATAAAACACTCGTATGATATTTGTTGACAATAATAAATTAATACGACGACACACATCTTTTGCAATAGGATGACAGTAATTAGATACAGTCACTCTTCTGTTGATCCTTACGTATTATCGGTAGAAAAAAACTTGCATATATGTGGTTTGTGTGTCACAAACCGTCAGGATATCAACTTACACGATATCACGAATAGCATTGGTGATGATGACATAAGAAGTGAAGAGAGAGTTTGAAGAATAGTGACGATCGATACCTCCAAAGACAGTGTCTCTCATGTTGGCTGCTGCTTGGATGGACGAGAAAGATGACCTGCAATCATATTATTGGGATAGATACGAAAAGAAGTGGAAAGTCTTCTGAAGATTCGTTAGATATAGTGATATATCCGATTCATATTAATGCAAAACAATAATGATATTGCTGAGCATAACTACCACGAACAGCTTGATAGATATTATTATGAATCAAGTACAAAACTCGGGGGAACTCTGCATTACTAGAATTAGCACATGCCTAAAGGCCGCCTCCATTACCAGTAAATGGTGATAATATGTATAAAATGCAATATGTAAAGTTATTTATGTTGAAGCTATTGGATGACCCCAAACGATATGGTATATGATAAGAGGAATTTGTGGTTATCATTTGATTCATGTGGAGTTGAAAAAAAGAAGAGAACTAAAGAGATCATGATTTGCCGATCAAAAGCTAGACACAAACTATATAAATGGAGACGACGTTTCCATATTAACAAGGAACACATATGAACCACAGATCAAGTCCAGTTCTGTGATACAAAATTGTTGGAGTTTCCTTAGGGTAAACTGGTCAGCAAAGGTGAGTATCCTTCAGACAAAGAAGTGAGATTAGTTGAAGATTAGATTGATTGACTGGCAATCACAGTATGTGTAGGAAATTGGGGATAATTAAGCATACGGGGTGAGTCGGCCTTGGAAAAGAAGGTGCCTGCTGAGAGGATAAGTTGATAAGGCTCTGTATCGAGATGCACCCAACGAAATGGGGTACAGTCAACACGGAGGCTCAACGGATTCAGATGACGAATCAAGTGGGGATGTGATCCAGAGGGTACAATACGAGGAAATAACTTAGAAGAGGTTGGTCTGTTTACTATCCGTGAGTACTTGAGGTACGTTTTAGTTTTAGTTTTAGCTTTATTTTTTGTATTAGGAGTTGGGATCTCAAGTACGTCGACAGACCATCGCTACAGCATCAAGATCGGCCGATCTTGTGTTGAGCAGGAGTCAGTTCGTGGCATCGTGCCCCATCTGTGGTGGTGGGAGCAATCCATGGATATTGATTTGTCGAGGGTGGGGGTGATGACCTCGCCGTTGTAGACGAAAGTGATGTAGACTTGGAGGTGTTTGCAGCTGAGGAGGTGGATGTTTAGTGGATAGAAAGGGATTACATATAATCTACTGTATCCATGGGCTGGATACTCATTACTGCGATCCTAGATACCGGTGGCAAAGTCTGCTTTCGCCAGCACAAGAAAGCAAAAGATCGATCCACACAAAAGTTGGTTTAATTTATATTATAGAAGACAATAGACTGTGCTCACTTTATATCGATAACCTAGTTATATATCTCTATGCTTATCTTGGCTCTTAGTGTAGATGTATTACATCTAGTAAGGACACTACGTGTGAGTGTGTTTTGGTGATTTATGGACATATTCACGGGGTAATTGGGCATACGAGAGGAACGTTTAGTTGTGGCGTTAAGTTTAGCATTTATATCTAGTAAGGCAAGCTCCTGTAGGAGCTCATAGCCTCTAGCCTGCGACTGGTATCGCGTGAAAGACTATACCATGAGTATGAGTGTCCGGAGGACAAGTTACACACACATATACAACAATCAACCAAGGTTGGTTATACGATAAGAATAAAGTCCACAGGTTAAATACTAATCAAGTCAGAGACTGGACCTAAGTGCGCTTCCGTTTGTGCTCCGCTGCTGAGTGTGGATGCAAGACAAAATCGGGTGAGAAGGAAAGACAAGTGTCACTAGCAAGTAGTGCTGTAGGTGGTGCCAAAAACTGGGGTTTAAATGATATGACATGCTAGTAGAGCAAGTGACATCGTCACAACAGTCGAGAGTGATCGAAACTACATCGATATGGGTAGTTATGACTCTTAAAGGCAAAGATAGGTTCGCAACGAGAGTGGTTTCTACACACAAGCTCTGATAACCAAGTGATACACGGGAGGCAGGCACATGAATCAAGGGGTTAAGTTATTGATTGAAAGGCTTTTTAGAACCATCTGAGCTAGATTTGTAATTCCAAATGATATCCTCCATACGCTTCACCATTTCAGATGCTTTGGGCCTTTTCGAAGGATTGGAATCCCATGATTCAATAATCAAATCTTTCATTGCCTGAGGGTAATCACTTATTAGAGCCAAAGGAGGGCGTTCCCCTGCAATAATTCTTGCTTTGACATCACTATCATCTATGATACCATAAATATCCTTATATGGCATTTCTCGCGCCAACAAAGACCAAAGTACAAGAGCAACTGAGTATATATCACCACTTTCATTCACGAATTCGTTCCCCAACATTCTTTCGGGTGCACTCCCCCCTGATCGTAAATTCCAGATCGTCTTATGTAAGCAATTATTTACATGATGAGGCCCAATATATTCCATTTTTTCGAAGTCACCCAACAGCACTCTTCCTTCGAAATTGATAAGGAATTGTTTTAAATGGATATCTCCATGAGCCACAGGACCACCAGCAACGTTATGCAAATGTGCAACACCCTTCACTACATCAAGCCCGAGTGCAAGCGCCCTTTCAATCGAAATCTTCTCCTTCAAATTTAACACCAAATCTAACAACGTATCTGGGGCATATTCGAGAATGATTGTCGAATTGCACCAACCTATCAGCTTCGCAATATTCTCATCTTCGCGTAGCTGGAAAAGAACAGCCACTTCAGACATAATTTTGTGGTCAAACCAAATCTTGTCATCAAATGTACTTTTTACAGCAACTTTTCTACCCCGCCAAGTTGCTTCATGAACCTGGCGAATCATTCCCTTTCCTGTTACATTTCCCATTTCTAACTGTTCAATGTTATCACAGGTAATATCTAACTCTTCGGGTTTAAAACGACTGACAAAATCATGAAAGTCACACTCAATCGAATTTATGCTGATTGACATTTTGCCTTGAATAATGTTTTCCGCCTTGTTCTGGGGATATTGGGTTTTGTTGTACATTCCGTTAATGGTGCTGCGGGCTTTCAACATAGGTAGAGGCTTAAAAATTTCATTGGCGTTATGCTGTAGAGGGAAATATTGCATCAAGGTCTTAGGTGGTTTCTTCACGAACACGCAATTATCTTTATACCATGCAGGCGAATGCATCAGGCCACCACCACCAGAGCATGGTTTTCTACCCCCCCCCTTTGACCATATTTGAAGTCTGTTGAACCGTTTCATGGTTGAAGACCATATTGAATCAACTAAGGCATTTTTCATACGAGCTTGAGTCATCGAGCAGTGAACAAGAAAATATGGCTTCCCTGGATTTGAACTGGACAAAAGATTATTCTTGTATATTTCTAGCCATTCATCTACTAGCGGGTTATGAGGGGCTGATGCAATGAAGTAACTTGATGCAGTTCTGAACTCTTTTCCTGATCCAAACACTTTGTTGCCATCGTGGCATGTGGCCACTTCTTGAGGCAAGTCATTACCATGAACACTATGGAGAGTTAATGGGATGGCAAAAAATCCATCTTTCTCACCAACCCATTTTTCGATGAACGTATCCAACTCAACAAATGGACAAACTGATGTATCAGCGTATACACCCTAGTGACAGTATAGAATAAAAAATCTAGTAAGTTTAAGCAGTAAAATGGCAAAAATCTGGAAAAATAAAGGGGTACCTACACCAAAACGACTCAGGAGTTCCAACCTCAAAAAATCTGATTTTAGTCTCGGTTGTAGCAAGGGGTACAATGTTTCGTTTCTGAGGAGAGATGAAAACAATGGAGCCAACTCTTCCCCATCTTTCTCTGACAGAAAACGAACATCCCAGTTTGAGTTTAGTTTCATCATGGCCTTCACGCATTGAACATCTACAGCGTACTTGCTTTTAGGATCTCTTGCAATGGACTCGAGGTGCCCGAGTCCCTGTTCCCAAAACATCCAAAGAATTTTGGGAAAGACAGGAGGTGCTCGGTCGATCGCCTCGGAATCCTCCTTATATGCTGTACAACTGGAAGGTTCAAATCGAGGGAAAGGTCGTTGCTCCATCGAAGGACCAGTTTCTCCTGCATCCATCATTTTGAAAAAAAAATCATTCGATGAAAGGAAGACCTTGCTCAGGTGGTCTTGAACATCACAGGGAGGAAGAACAATTTTTGATGAACTCATCTTGGTATTTTTTGGTTTGGTTCCACTTTTAATGATCTTCATCCCATCACCTAGGTCCAAGAATGAGACTACCCGCTGAAGGAAGGATGGCTCATCCTGTTTGAGCTCATCGTATGACAACACCAATATCTGTTTTCTGTCAAAGTATCGAAACCATTGTTTAAAATGGTCCCCATACATACCTGTGGGTCTTGATTGTTTTAAAACTGGCATTTGATCCATTGCATTTTCTGAAAATTGAAAATCTGCATACTCATGGAATGAGCGAAGGTATGTGCCATTTAAACTATGCTTGAATATAATGCGGCGTGCAAAACAGCTGTCGCTAATGGTTCCACGACACTCTACAGCAAGATGATTGTACAGTGACAGCTCTCTTGCCACCGGTTCTCGGACAACTATAATGATCTTCAGTTCTTCTAGTGCTGATTTGCCAGCCAGCTGATATACTTCTTTGACACGATGAGGAAACTTGAACGTGTTTGGGGTGGCATCCACAGCAACTTTCATATTAACACAATGCGCAAACAGATTAGAGTAGAAACGAATCCCTTCACTGTACAGCTGTTCGTTGTCAAAAAAATGAACTTCCTTCTTCTCTTTTTCGTTCATTGGACTGGGACGAGATAGGCAAGCACCGGCTCGATGAATGAAGTCACTAAGGGCAGTACTTCCAGATTTTTGAACCCCCGCCAAGAGAATCCGAGGCAGACGGATGTCGTCTATTTGGGCCATCGCATGAGGAATTGTATGGTCCTGGTCCAATTTAGTGAGATTTTTCGTGAGATTTGTGCTCCTATTCAACTGGTAGTTAGATACAATTGAGTGCTCGTCTTCTTCTGAATCAAGCAAATCATGACATGGAGGTGGGAGATCGTAGTCGAAACAAATATAATCCTGTTCAACGACACGGGATGAGAATGTGTTAGAATGTCTTTCGGATCATATAGGAACTCACAAATAACTTACTTGAATGTAAATTAGACAAAGCTCGCGAATGATACTATCGTTCTCGTTAATAACTTTGAATATTTCTTTGCTGCTAGGAATTCCTTTTGGTTTCGTCAGTGCAGAGTTAGATTCTTTCAATGAGCAATGATTGGATTCGCCACGAGTATGGGCACTAATTTTTGCAAGCCCATTGTTGCTGTTCTCGATCTGGATGATAACATCAATTGGATCAGAAGTGCCTTTATTCTGGGAGACGAAAACAGATTGTGACGTATAATGATCAAGAGCATAGGAGGCGTAATTGCACTTCAAATCATTCACGATCGCACGGATTAAATCAGGAAGTAAATCTGAAGATGACCATGAAGGATTGTTCAATAAAGAAAACCAACTAGTCTGATGTTTGACTTTGTGAAATGTTTCATTGCTAAAATGATCAATCTCGCCACAAGAGTGATCAATGCAGAAGTGATTGACTATTCGTTGAAGAATTTCTCCTGTTGCTGAGACAAAGCGCGACAATGGATCGCGCACCGCCACAATGATACGGCGATCATCGTTGGGCTCATCTCGAGCCACTTCATTCCATGCTCCATACTCACAATCAAGATATTCTGGGAATGATGTCGAGGCAACTTTGTGGTTCCTAAGGAAAACCAGATTGTACTCATCATTGAAAAGTTTCTTCACATAATCTTCCACAGCATCTGCTTTATACATCGACCAGTGATTGTTCGTGATCAAATCATCGTTTAGTAATTTTTGACAAGACTTTGGTTTACGCCAAACTGATGACTCGTATGTGGCATACCCCCTCTCCAAAAAATTAGTTTCTTCTCGCAGATTTGCCTCATATCCTCTTCTTTTAAGACTTGCTTGGATTTTACACAGCTGTTGATTTTTTAGAGTAGCCTCTTCTAATGAAATATCGTTCCGAGGAGGGCATTGAAAGGGCTCGCACGCATTTGTACACCACTTTCCACCGCACCCCTCGCACGAGTCGCGACTTTCATTGCAACCATCACCTTCATGTTCTCGTCCATCGCAGATTGAGCTAGAATGAGTATTCCTTGAAGAAAAGTTAAATAAATACAAAAAAGTTAGATAAACATCCACATGCAAGTCAATACAATAAGGCTTACCAATTGCAGTAGCTGGGCAGAGCATCCTTCTGCCTCTCTGATTTATGCCATTTTTTTCTATCGTCTGTAGAGTCCATCTGCTCGAAAAGTGCATGACTTGTAATGGGTGACAAGTGGCTTTGGTCATCTAAATGTTCTGAAAGACGCAACTCTTTTAAAGTACCAACAGAGGCAAATGTGATAGTGAAAATGGAATAAGAATTAATGGCAGCCATAAGCAATGTTATTTTTCGCATGAAATGATGATTCTTTCTTCTTTCCATATTGAGGGGGGGCGAATCGTTGAGTGAAGCGTACAGTTCATAAAAGACACAGCTGTGGTATGTAGCAACTCCGACCGCAGGTATGATGAGTCCAAGTGGAGTCAAATTTTCACCCAGTGTCTTGGTACTCCAGTCCCAAATAAATAAGTCTAAAAAAGGGATAATCCCAAGATAAACGGCAAAGAAAATACCTACACCAAAATAAGATATCTCTTTAAAAATTCTCCTTCTTTGCTGATGATCTTGATTTGATGTGTTGGAATCCATTGAAGATACACTTTCCGAGGTATCAAAAACGTTGAAATTTGGTTTTTTATTGCCAGCCTTAGGCGTACGGAGAAACGTGGAGTCATTGGATAGCAATCCTTCAAACATGGCCACTGAATCATAAATGAATGTTCCCGAAGAAAGACACATGGTAAGGGGAATGAAGAAAAGTCTTCTTGTTCGATCTCTAAAGGATGAATAATGTTGGTTTTGGCCAGGAACTTTAACGTAGCATGCAATCACACCCGCGAGCATGAACTGTTGTAAGGGATAGACTTGAGTGAGTTCACAACACTCAACATTGTGCTGCAAAAACGTGTACTCACAGGGATGCATGGCAGACAAGTGCATATCAACAAAGATAAAGATAAATCTCCCTGAGTAAGCACCATGATGGGCGATAGAAACAATATCACAAGACCGAGGAAGGAGGTCACAGGGTTTGTGATGTGGAAAAAGGCTTCAATTCGCACAACTAGAGAGAGATGACCGCAAGTCAATATTTTAAGCATGCTCTTTCGAAAAACTTGAAAAAAACCCTTATTCCAACGGTTCTTTTGTTGTTTGTAAGCTAGAACATTCGGTGGAAGCTCAAGAAGCTGAGGAATTTCAGGAACATACACAAACCTGTATCCTGCTATGAATGCGGTGTATGACATATCAAGATCCTCAGTGACTGTCTCACTACTGAAGCCGCCAGCTGCGTGAATCGCATCAAGCCTCCAAATACCCCCGGAACCATTGAAGCTAAAGCATCGAAGACTGTTCGCTCTTCCCTGTTGTTCCAGAACATGATGTATGTCCATGGTCAAAGCATCACATTCTGTGAGAGTGTTTTGATGTGTATTGTAGTATGCCCTGTACGGAACATTGAAAGATCAAATATTAGTTGTAGAAATGAATAGAATTGCAATAGTGACAAGAAAATGCATCCTACCATGGTGCCTGCACCAATCCAATATCTCGTTTGTGGCCACCGTGGTCAAAAAAATGAGGAACTGTCATGTACAGAAATTGAGGTACACACTGATGATCCGAATCAAAGAAGGCTACGAAGTCACCATTTATGGATTCCATATGATACTTCAAATTTCCGGCCTTGTATCCTTTTCGGTCAGGTCTAGTCAGATATTGACAATTGACTCCATTCTTTTGCCAATATTCAGCCCGTTCCTTGGCCACTGTCTTAGCCTCCTCCTGAGTTGAGTCGTCCAATATTTGTATGGTTAGTTTATCAATAGGCCAATCTACTTTGCAAGCAGCGTCAATCGTAGCCTGGATTACAGAAGCTTCGTTGTAAGAGCAAATCTGGATTGTGACACAAGGTTCCTCTCCCTTCAATAAGTATCCTCCATGATTATGACATCGTTGGAAGCACCCTGTAGTGAGAACGGCACGTGCTATGTTTATAAACCTCGCTAATTGAAAGGGAAAATAGTAAGCAATAAGTATTGTGCCGATTTTACTTGACTCTACTTGACTCACCTAGGGAATAAATGTTTTGCAGTATGACTGGAACAAGAAAAATGTAAATTAGATGTTCCTTCCTTGTGATCGTGACTTCATCACCATTAAAATGTTCTCCCTCTTCCCACATACTTTTAATTGCCTTGAGTCTCACGGCATTATCTTGAATACCACAAGAACTTCTCATAAACTCCTATTTTTGGTTTGTTTAGGCCCTTTCAGGATTACTAGCCGCTTCGGCGGGCTAGCGCTACGCGAATTAAAGTGTTGCGTGTTGTTGAAGTGTTACGGTATATAACATTTCGTCAATTTATGGAAGCATAGCATATCTTGTCCAACATGTGTGTATTTACTCAGCTCTGATAGGCTTTCTTCTCAAAGTGCTAAATTAGTCAATGGTCGCCTAAAATAACAAAACATCTTAGAATACTGTAACTTTTTACTCACAAATGTCTTCTTTTTGTTGGTGACAAGAAGTGTGCATCCCAGTAAACGACGCCACAAACAAACACACCGACGGTCCTGCTTTCATTAATCTTAAGACAGAATTAGAAGGAATCGGTATTACCAAGGATAGCAATACAATTACGTCGATAGATATTGAGGCAATGTATCCAAACGTTATGTTTAGCCATATTGAGGATGCAGTTGAATACTTCTTAAGAGATAGTCCTGAAGAGGATATCAAGGAAGCTCGAAAGTGCCTAGAACTGGTCAAATCTGGGATGAACCTATTAGTGCCAGGATCAGACGTCTAACCAAGAAGTACAAACTATCATGGTTGAGGACGGAGATTGCTCATTCCAAACACACAAACTTCGGCGAGAAATTAAATGGTGATTTAAACAACAAAGTTATGAAAGGTATTATGGACAGTGAACTAGCCGACAGGCCATGCAACTGTAATGTCAAGTCTCTACTGCCAAATGGCGACTGCATGTATGGTGGGTGTTGCAGGAAGAGTATGGTAGTCTACGAGCTCAAGTGTGAAGTTACTGGGAAGAGTTACATCGGTAAGACCCAAGACTATTTGAAAAAGAGAACTCAACAACATGCCACGGATGTGTGGAAAGTTATTGAGTCAGGAAGGGCCAAGTATGGTCATGATAAATGGAGGGGGAGTGGAGGATACAAGGGAGCAGACGCTTTTGCCAAGCATTTTGCACAGCTGTGTAGAAACGAACGTAATAGCAATCAGGTCAAGGCGAAGCTGAAAGAGATAATGAAACCAACCATCCTATGGCAGGGTGATCGGATTCAATGTATGAAGTCTGTAAAATCTGCATGGTAGAGAGGACGGAAATTATCCATCGAATGAGGACTGACAAAGAAAACATTATGAACGACAATTCAGACATATTTGCTCCTTGCAGATGTGGCTCGAGATTCCACAAGTTCACCGACCGTATTGATCAAACGACACTGAGGACGCGCATGACGCAGAAAAAAGTACCATCAACGCGGCATTCTAAACAAA
>Ga0214481_101276_pt1 | contig 10389 bp, 6 predicted proteins | sample M1_20Mar14CPVII9_4_FD_165057 | JGI IMG/M metagenome (GOLD analysis project Ga0214481, IMG submission 165057) | Marine eukaryotic communities from Monterey Bay, California, United States - M1_20Mar14CPVII9sort6BwellG10 | ecosystem: Environmental > Aquatic > Marine > Unclassified | place: USA...
CAATGCCAAACAACCCCTACTCTTGCAAGCCTACATCTCTGAGGTGCCACTTGATGGCCAAACATTGCCTGGAAGTGGGCAGAAATCGGAAATCTGAGGCAAGAAATCTGCCAACATGTGGCTGTAAAAGTATGACAGAGGGCCCTAGAAATATGCTGGGAGTGTTCATCACTTTGTTATATACCTATACAATGCCAAACAACCCCTACTCTTGCAAGCCTACATCTCTGAGGTGCCACTTGATGGCCAAACATTGCCTGGAAGTGGGCAGAAATCGGAAATCTGAGGCAAGAAATCTGCCAACATGTGGCTGTAAAAGTATGACAGAGGGCCCTAGAAATATGCTGGGGTGTTCATCACTTTGTTATACACCTATACAATGCCAAACAACCCCTACTCTTGCAAGCCTACATCTCTGAGGTGCCACTTGATGGCCAAACATTGCCTGGAAGCTGGCTGGTAATTGAGAGACCCTTATCTGAGGCAAGAATCCTGCCAACGTGGTGCTGTAAAAGTTGTCTGTGCTCTGTGATGTTTTTATTCGATTATACTATATCCTAAAGTATTTTTTTCGGTAGTAACAAAAATGTTGAAAGTTCCCCTTTCATCATTTATACTTATGTGTATTTGTCAAAGGGTGTTCCTCTTCGAAATAATCTTTTCAAGAACTTCTTCACTCTTGCTCTTTTCCCCAATATCTCCTCTTTGATCATTGTTGGTATGTCATCCTCTTCCTCTTCTTCCTTCTCTACACTAATAGGATCTTGAATATTATCCTTCTCCTCATGAACAATATCCTTTTTCATTATTGTTGGTATGTGTTCTTCTTTTCCCTCTACTGATTCCTCTTCTTCGGTATCTAAACAAGCAGTATCTTCTACATTATCGCCAGTGGTAGCAATATCTTTGCTGGATACTTCTAGAGCCCTCAACCTATTTGTAAGTTCACCTCCTTCTTTGAATCCTTTATCTGCAAAAGCGAACATCCTTTTAATAGCATCAGCTACAGCAGCTCCGGTTAGCCATCCAGGAAAACTGCCGATCTCAATTTGTAATATATATTCCACATCAAATGTACCTTCTCCAGTGGGTATAAGTGTTGTTGAGAATAAATGAGAAGTCGTTCGGGGACATTTACCTTCACCCTCTGGGAATAGACAATTCTGATCTTCTTCTAACTCCACTCCCCATATAATGGCCGCACCAGATGGAAAGTGTTGCAATCAACTGGAAGATGCGCGTTATCACATTTTTAAAAGACGAAAGAGATACGATTGTAACTTCTGTTAGTAAATATGCTTTGTATCAAATGAGTAGCCAAATTACCACGACATATATTTAACATACGAAATCATACGACAAAACAATACAAACGCGGACTTTCCAGAGTGTTAATTGTTCTCGAGGTGATACTATAGATTGTTTCGTTTTAGTATACCCAATACCAAAGAGCTCTACTTCTCCATACTTATGCAATTGTAATTCTTCTACCTCTTTCATATTCTCCGCACTTATAATAGTATCAACAGATGCACACGCAATATCATGCTTTGTTCTCAATTCAGTTGTAGATATGAGATCAGAGAATAGTTTTGCAGTTCGATCAAAGTTATTGGTAGGTCCGTGCAATGATGATCTGAATCTCAATATAGGAACAGATAATCCTTGAAAATTATCAATCTTATCAATATGGGAGATGATTCGCTTTGGATTAGAATCAGTAGTCTTCCACTTATATACATCATCGGCGCTATCTATACCCGCAATTCCCTTTGGATGCTCTTCTGTTATTGCTTGTTTCGCCAACGGAGATACCTATGTTATAAACAAAGAAAGATATTAGAATTAGATATATCATAACAATAAATATCGTGTTGTATCCACAGAAGTAAAGTGCAAGCAAATAGAATTAGAGATTTGCAATATGATAATATGTATCAATTATGTCTGTATCCACAGTAGTATCATGCAAATACAACATACCTTACAAATCTCCTCAAATAGAACATCAAAATTAGGAACCTTCAACATCACTCCTGGTTTGTCAGCCTTAATAAGTTTGTTGCTGTAATACTTTGGATTACCAAAAGCAGTCAATTGTTTAGAAGAAGAAGAAGTGCCGAATCGTCTATACCTCACTGGAGTGATGGAGAGAGGCCGATCATTTTTTACACCATCGATAGGAAGGATTGTCAACAGAAGGACGAACCATATAAATGATATCATGACAAGTCTTAGATTTGATGTCCGATGGATGTACAAGTTAGAGATTTGTATAGAATTAAATTTGCAAATAATAATAGTTATTATATCAATCAATGGATGGCGTTCTGAAGATATGATGGCTATGTTGTAAATAATGATCGCACGTCGAAAAAATATCTTTGAAAAAGATACGGTATCCTTTTAGATTCATCGAGGCACCAGAGCAAGCGAGGGTCCTGAAGCCAGAAGAGAAGCTTATGTTTCACTTACTAACCATGAAGTAGCATCATTTAGCATAATGTCCATGTTTTATGTTAGGTATTAATGCTTTTGGAAGTTAAGCACAGACTTCGACCCCACTGTCATAGAGAACAATGAAGGCAATTGATATCGGAGGTATATGAAACTGTTCATCAAGCCTACGGTGTACTCCAAGTTGATATATATCAAGAAGACTACCGTTCTCAATAGTCATCATTATTCCATTGAGATACATCTCCTTAGACTTGAGTCCATACTCATTAGAAGTAAGTAGATACTCTGTTCTCTTCTCACCCATAGTCACATTGAGATTGAATGCTCTCGAGCTAGATTTGTTGATTACAACAAACACCACACTACCAGGAGACTTGCCACAAAATGAATGTATCAAAATTTTATCACTTCCCGGTTCATCGCAGCAACCAAACGTATATGAAGAAGCTAGATCGAGAGAGTCTTTTCTCTGTGGAGACAGTATAGGCCCAATAGCTTTTGTACCTGTCAATTTCTTCCAGATATATGATAACCAGTAATCTGGATTTGGTACCAAAGTTTCATGATCTATTAATTCATAATATCCTCCCAACAAAGCCTGTCGACAATACACACTATGCGTGATAGGTGTTGTTTTCGATAGTGAGCCCAAGAGATTAGCAAACCACATTGAGCTTTGAAAGACATCCGTGACATTTCGTCGGCCAGAGTTATGAGCCATTGCTCCCTCTCCTATCCAAAGTTGTGAGTTATTGGAGGACATATACTTTTTGACTGCCTCTCCCGGTTTATATAAATGAATGGGATGCCAATACTTTGCATGTAAGTCAGGATCTTTACCTGATCCATGATATTTGTGGTAGGATGCAATTTGGATATATGGACTAATTGCCTCAATGAGTTTTGTTGTTTCATTGACTCCTGTACTAGCCGGTCCAACTATGAGTGGTTTGTTGTGATGTTTACTTTCTTCTGTACTCCATATCTCATTGACTATCTGCCCAAGTTCCTTGTATGCAAGTGCTATTCTTGTTATATTCTTAGTCTTACCCTTGTGTCGAAGTTCATTGCCCAATTCTAATCCATATAAGACATTTGCATAAGGTGATTTAGCAGTATATTCTAATAGTTGTCTAGCATTTGATGAATCCCACTCTCTTTGATCATTAGTATTATTACTGTCTCTTGTATGTCTGACGTATGCAATGTCAAACAATATTCGAGCTCCAGTTTTATTAGCGAAAGCTAATACCTCATCCCATCGCTCCACTGTCAGGCATTTTTGAGGATGCTTTTTGCATTCTGTATTGAGGTTATCCGTTATACTTGAATTACTGTGATGAGGTACATTATAAATTATCTCATCGGCTTGACTTCCGCCTATCCTCAAAAAGTACGGAGATAATCCCTTTGCTAATACTAATAGATTTGGATGATTAAGGTTTGCATTGATAACAGACGAATTGCCCCAAGCATCTACTTTATTAGACCACCAATCTAAAGTCACGCTTATGTATTCTTTGGCCACTTCTCCTAAAGAGGAAGCATTGGATGATATGTATAGTTCTATTTCAGGTTCATATCCCTCTGTTGTTGGTGCATATGTTGTCGGAGAGCTGGTTGGTAAATATGTCGTTGTATCATCAGATGTTTCATCATCATCATCATCATTGTCATTATGTGTAGCTGAAGAGTGCTTCTTAGATGCAGCATTTGACTTAGTGAGTCTATCATTTGAGGATTCATCCTCATTATGTGTAACTGAAGAATGTTTGTTAGATGATGCAGGTGAAGCATTTGACTTGGTGAGTCTATCACTTGATGTATCAGTGACATTTGCAACTTTATACTCAACATCTTCCTTTCTTGGTATTGGCACAGATATATTATTACCCCGCTGATATATTGTTGCAGAACCATAAGAAGCTTTAATCGAAGATACATTATTACCAATAACAACTTGTCGTTGTTCATCATAATATGATGAGGGCTTCTTACGACGATATGGCTCATCTCCAACTAGACTGGGTACTTCAATACGCATAGAATAATACCTCACTGCTGTGGCCAGTATGCAAAATAATATTAATGCCCATGGTACTCCTCTATCCAATACTCTAAAATTTCGACGATTATTATTTGCTATTGTTACCATGATATAAATTTGATATCATACATTACAGCTATAACAGACAATTAACTGATTGCCATTCCTATAACTAATACTAAGAGAGTCCGCACCTAATAGATCAAGATGATTGACCTCTTGCATCTCCTCCTACTATCGTTAGCAGCCGCTCCAACAAAACAAAAAGATACCAGGGCCAGCACTAATGAAAAATGAATTATTAATTCCATACTTTATGTCCACGAAGCTAAGATGATAATATAGTGCTGATATACCTATGTCTCTGTTATATTATCTATCATATGTGATAGTAACCACAGCCTTACACTGATGAAGTGGAAGATTAAGGTAGGATACCGCTCCAAATCTTAATTGCATGCAGCTCATGCATGCAATGGGATATCGTACTTTGTATTGATATTCATGTAATGATATGAACATACTAAAGTGAGAGAGAGTTAGTACTAATTTGCAAGTTTTTATCTATTTGCAACAGCAGGGCTCTTAAAGAAACATGAATCTATCCAACTATCTATCAAAAACGAAGAATGGTCTTGAGCAACATAAATCGATATCACCACTACCAGAAGTGGAGAAGACGCCAATACTACTCATGAGATTTACATCTAATGCAACTTCTGACATAATTCAAACCGTCATTGATGCACTAACTCAGGGCGGAATAATCATTATTGAATCTGAAGGCGAATGCAGTGTATCTGGTAATAGTAATAATAATTTATCAAAAGATAGTTCAGCCTTTATTATTGGATTAACAACTACACAAAAACTTTTAGAACATGAGGCAGAAATTATCAGATTAGTAAAACCTTGTCGGACGAGACATAAGCATATACCGACTATTATGGAAAGGTTTACGAGTGCAGCAAGGGCTGATTTTATAAGTTATGAACGACAGGAAAGTCCGCGTTAGTGTTGTTTCATCATGTGCATTCGTGTGTTCAATATAGAGTCTCGTTATCCGGCTACTTCATATGTGCTCAGGTTGCCTTTATGATTGCCTTTGAAAACCATATGATGCTAACAGAAGTTACAATCATATCTCTTTCATCGTCACAAACTGTGAAACGCGCATCTTCCAGGACTTTGTTACTTTAGGATCAGAAAACTATGGAGATTATGATGATATAGGATTATTTACATCAGCAGAACGAGCTTTACTTGTTGAGAGTATGATTAATGCAATACCATGTCCCAAATCTCTAGACTGTGAAGCTAAAACAAATGCCGGTATCAAGTCTTATGATAAGTTGGCAAGAAATTCAAGGATGAGTGCGGCCTACGAAGCTTATCACTCATACCGAAAATCTAGTCGATCTAAAGATGAGTTTGAAGAGAAGACTACTACCTTGATTCAAGTACTCAATCAAGAGGAGTACATTGACATATTATCGCCGCTGCATATCCCTCATATTGCCAAGAAGATATTGAAGGATACATACTCTTTATCCAAACCTCCACCGCTACAAGCAATGCGTGATTATTACGGTGAACTAGTAGCATTCTACTGGGCATGGATGGACTTTATGACAAAATGGTTTGTAGTTCCTGGTTTAGTTGGTTTGATTGTTTATGTTTTGAGGACTATACGAGGGGATACGATTGACACATGTGACCTTACGCCCTTCGTGGGTCTGTTTGTGTTTTGTTGGGCGGTGTTATGTACACGATATTGGGAAAGACGAGAATATGAACTGTCATATCGTTGGGGGACAATTGCAGGAGAGAGTGTAATCGGCAAGAGAAATGGCTTCAGAGGGAAAATGAGAAGAAGTCCCGTCACCGGGCTGAAGGAGAGATACTATCCGAAGTCAAAACGGATTGCTAAATGTATATTGAGTGGTATTATCACTCTTATACTCTTGGTCGGGGTCTCTATTGTCATGATTATCAGTTTGAATGTTCAAGGATATGTAACCAGTGCCGATAATAAACACTGGGAAGACATATGGGGATATACGAAACACCCATTGTACTTGCCCTATTTTGCAAAGATGGCCGACGAAGGAGCAATCTTCGATGCCAACTGTATATGGAAATCTTTCCTTCCCGTCATATTAAGAGCGATCGTAGTGAATATCATAAATCAGCAGTACTCTAAGCTGGCAAGAAAACTCACAGAGTGGGAGAATCATGAGACGGTAGCAGGTCACCAAAACAGTTTAGTTCTAAAGCGTCTGCTGTTTGAAGCATTCGATGCTTACATTATATTGTTTTATCTTGCCTTCTATGAAAGAGATGCACTGCTACTACGACTTGAATTAGTGGGGGCATTCAATACTGGTGAGTCAATCGAATTATACATATCAGTTTGTTTATATGCACCCACTCACATAAAAGAAATTGATACTACTTCTTTAAGACACACTTCGTCGAGTGTTCACGGAATGCATTCTACCTTGGGCAATGAAGAAAGTGACAAAGAAAGATGACATAGTAGGTATAAGAAAGAAGGATGATGATATCATCAACACGTCAGGGAATGGATACCTAAGCTCGGAGGCCGAGCTAGAAGAGTATCAGCCCTTTGACGATTGGATTGAGATGATTATACAGTTTGGATATGTTACATTGTTTGCAAGTGCCTACCCACTGGCGGCATTCATCGCGATATTTGCCAATATGATTGAGATGAGAACAGATTGTTGGAAACTAACCAATTTATGCCAGCGCAAGAGTCCTATACGTGTACAGGGGATTGGCATGTGGAAGTATTCATTGGTGGCAATAACTTGGCTTAGTGCTGTGTCGAATCTTTATCTCTTTGCTTTTACTTCGTCTCAATTGAGACAGTGGCTACCAGATTACTATCATACTGATGAACGTGGTCAATCTATGCCAAACAGGGACGCAGCATATCGAATTCTACTTGTTGTCTTGGTTATTGAACACTGTGTCATCATAATTGCTGCACTTGTTAGGAGCTGTATACCACACATAGGCCCACACATCCGTCTTGAGATTGAGAAGTATTACTGGTTCCACGAGAACAACGCAGCAGACCAACGAACAAAGACTGTCAAGAGAGCCTCACAGCAGATTAATGTATTGTCTACTGCAGTGGATACTTCTTCTCCAACCAAGAATGGTAATACATAATAGTTTGCTTTAAGTTACAATCTATTAAAATATACTGCAAAACTCGTCGTGGCTATCACTCTCGTGTCTGTTCAAAGCAGAAATCCTCCTTGTTAACCACGGGTGTCTAAGAGCCTCGCTTGGTGATAGTCTCTTTGTTGGGTCAACTACTAACAATCTTTCAACCAGATCTCGCCCTTCAAGTGATACATTGTGCCAGTCGGAATTGGGAAAGTCAACCTTAGCTTCTCTATTGGCATCGATAAGTTCTGCATCTGACTCGCCATAGAATGGTTCGTATCCGGCAAGCATTACATATAATGTGACCCCAGCTGAGAACATGTCTACTCTGTTTCCATATCCTCCATTGACGCCCATGAGTAAGATTTCTGGGGCTACAAATCCGGGAGTACCACATCGTCCTCTAACAAGATTATCTACTCCGACGAACGATGCCATTCCATAATCGGCCAGCTTGATTCTTGCACCACCATCGTTGTTATCATTCTGACACATTAAGAGATTGGCAGGTTTGATATCACGATGGGCTACACCAACTTGATCGAGCACATTTAAACAATTGAGCAAGTCTCTCATGATATGTGCAGCCTCCACCTCGTCGAGAACTCCACGAGATGATACATGTTGAAATAGATCAGTTCCCTTGAGCAACTCCAACTCTAAAACCAGTTTCTCACCAGTTTCGAAAAGGTTGCGCAGCCGAAGGAATGATGGTGCATCAGCTCCCTGCACAGTGAGTGTAGTTTGGACAGCAGCTTCACGGACAAGTGTATCGGCTCGTTCCCGGCCTTTCTTCACACGCGACCAGAATTCCTTCTTGTCGATAATCTTGAGCGCACAGTCATACTCCGTAGAAACTCCTCCTTCTAAATCAGGGTTGGATGGTTGACCACCCAAGCTCTCGTAGGAAGAGACACCCAACAAATTTCCCTGAGAGTTGGATGCTGCTTGATGTGTTGAGAAGGACATGGTCCGTCGTCGATTTCTTCGTTTAGCAGGTCGTACTACTGCATATCGTCCGTGTCCGAAAGCTGGAGCACCCTCACTTTCATCCACATCATACAGGTCATGCATTGTCATACATGCAGCAGATGTGAGCAGTGATACCCATCGATCTCTCTCACTTTTACTCTCTACTCTCAGTAAAAGACTTCTCTTGCCACTTTTAATACACGGTCTTTCGAAGAAGTCCAAATGTAACGCATTCGTAAAGTGCTTATGTGGATATGCCTCCGCTAATGGCAAGTGTGAGTATCCCCAGGGCAAACCATTTAGACTATCACCTTCTCGATATTCAAATAGATAATTCTGTCGTAGGATAAAGACACCAGTGCACCATCCGTACACTTCATTAAGAAACGAGCGCATTCCTAAAGGTGCTACTGTTGCCTTACCCAGGACAATCTTACCAAAGTTGGATGGTTGAAGCATGTTACTACTGTTTGGTCGAGGTAGCCCACCACCCAATGGTCCTACTCCTTTTGTAGGTACCAACGATGGCTGTTGCTGTTGATGATGATCGGCAAAGAACCAACCACTCGAATCTATCACACCGCCATCATCTTCTGATATTATCGACCCAATCCCCGATCCACGGAGGTTTTGGGATGTAAGACTTCTATTCGATGACCCAGATACAAGTGATGGTCGACTAGTAGTATTATTACTTGTCTCCTCCTTTGACATTATATTATTCAACACTTGGATAGGGCACATTGACAAGACGCCTGGGATGATGGCATGTCGTTCACCCTTCTTCCAGTGTTCAGGACCACGAAGACATCGTAATGACCGTTCGGGAGAATAGTCCGTATCGTCTACATCGGCATGTTGTGCCTTTGTTTCAGATATGGAGCCCATACTTGTCGAGGGACTTACACCCGATCCTCGCTTAGGATCAAAGCTATGTGGCTGTCCGCTTGATGTGATGGTATGTCGGGAGTGGGCTAATATTCGATTAAGTAGGGGGTGAGAGGGGGTAGAGTCAATGAGCACATGTATAAACATGCACGATAAACAAACCAAAAGGAATAACACACAAAGCAATAGCTTACCTTTGCCACCAGCACTACCAGCAGGATATGCCATACTACTCAAGAATACCGAATTCTTATGTAAACTACTATCATCACCTAAATATGCCGAACTAGAATCCACACCCATATTATGAAAGTCAGTAAATGCCTTCCGCTTCTCACGTTCATGTCGTTCAGTACTACTATCACTATTAAGACTATTATTCCTTTGTAAATTTGTATTATTACCATGACTTAGATGTTTGTTATGTAATATGGCTGGTTTACCCTCGGGTAATTTAGCCAAATTGGATACAGCTCCCATTGAATATTCAGATTGGACTCTTGAAAAGTTGGACTTTGGATTATTGTTTATTAACTTGGATGGTGATTGTGATAATAGTTTGTCAGAGGAAGTATGTCCTCGATGTCTAGCTGTGTCTAATAAGCTTTTAGAATCATTTGGTGATTGTGATAATAGTTTATCGGATGATGTAGTAGTATGTCCCCGATGTCTAGCCGAGTCTAAGGAATCCGATGTATCAGAACTATTCCCCCGTCCACGTCTAACTTGATCTAATGCATTTAATTTTGGTGATGAACTTAATAGTTTATTTCTAATTCGGGGTGATCCTGATCCTCCTCCTCTTCTGCTCCCATCCGATG
>Ga0214481_101277_pt1 | contig 10386 bp, 10 predicted proteins | sample M1_20Mar14CPVII9_4_FD_165057 | JGI IMG/M metagenome (GOLD analysis project Ga0214481, IMG submission 165057) | Marine eukaryotic communities from Monterey Bay, California, United States - M1_20Mar14CPVII9sort6BwellG10 | ecosystem: Environmental > Aquatic > Marine > Unclassified | place: USA...
AGACAATGTTAGAATAGTATTGGTCAAGTATAAGATCATTACAGTAGCTGATTTGTACACTTACATATATCTACTACATACACCCACACTGAACCTAATACAACATAAACAAATATAAACATATAACCATCTACTCTTCCTCATTTCCATCCTCCTCCAAATGGTAGTAATTCCATGGTCTCTTTGCAAGTACTCGAACTCTTCCCTGCTTTGTACCGTATACGAAACCATGTCCACTCTCTTGATGGAATCTAGCTATATTTACATCATCGTCGGCGCATGTCAAAGTACATACATGTTTCATTCCCTTCTTCACATTATATAGTGACGTTACTGGATGACGTGCCTCCTCATCTCCAACCGAGGGTAAATTCTCACGTACACCATATCCAAGTAGGCAGTACTCAGCAGAAGGACTTAGCTTAACACATGTGACTCCCGAACTCTTGGTACCAGTAAGTGGTGCCGCATTCAACAGTTTACCAAGATTTGGATACTTCCGCATAGATTCAGTACGGATAATCTTGGGATTAAGAGGTAGCATGGACTGACCATCAGCTGGGGGTGATGTGTCTAATGATACCGTTACAATATGAGGAACATACCGTCCACCATCTCCTTGATGAGCAGGATGATCTCCGGCAACGATTGAGAGCGGATGAGGACAATGAACTGGCTGTCCACGAGGCACATTCGGTAGGTTGCGTTTACCAGGAGGCGAGGGTGGCTCAAGCATTGAAAAGGTGTTCTGAGGCGGTGTACTCGGATCAGCAAGTCGTTGTTGAGGTGTTGGCGAGGAATAGCTGCCTCCTTGAGACGGCCGAACCGGAGTTCCGACGGGAGTTGAAGCTAGATTACTTGTTAAATATTCGACTGGGTTTGGCGGTTCCTCCTCTTCGGCATCATCATCCATCTGATGACGGCTTTCAATCAAATCCATGGCATTATCAATACCAACGGGAAGCCAGAAATCAGCACATGCCGAAAGGACTTTACCATCTTGTGATAGATCGAATCCTCCATCGTTGTATAACAAGACACGGGGTATGATTGTTCGTGGCTGTGGTGTGATAGGGAAAACAAGATTGGTCAGTGTTGGTACATGATCATAAGGAAAGCATAATCAACACGCATGTACGACTTACATTCAACATTGCCTCCTTGATAACTTTATAATTCCAACTCAATATACCATCATCATTAATCCGTCCACCCCTTGGTACTCTACTACCAATATTCGCCGGATTGGGATCCAATACTGCATCCAAACTGAAATCCCACATGCGTAAATGAAAACTCATACCGCCACCATTCATCCCACCTCTACGATTATTACTCGGAAGATTGTTCGGCAAGCCTTCATTACTACTCTGTGGATTAACACCCCCGACAATGATGATATTACCACAAGGCGGGAAGTGTACACATCGTAACGCACTTTCATGACGAAAGTCCATTGTCTGTGTCCTTGGGAAGTCGGAATTTTGTGATCTATCTAATATCCTGGCATCCGATTCTCGTGTCGATGATGATTCGGTAGTAGCATCTTCCAACGCCTTCTTCTGTCTCTTACGTTTCTCTTCATTATAATCCCATAAGTGTAATGTACTACCACTTGCCATTGCCAATATCTCTCCTGATGGGTGGAAGCTAAGTGAGATGACAGCTGAATTCAATCGTATCATGTTCAAGCATACACCAATACCATCATCATAATTAAATGCTTCCGCTTCAGTCTCATACCATGCTGGATCATCATGTGGTATACCCGTATTGGCTAGGATGGATGATGCATAATCATCTTCCTCTTCACTAATGGGATTCTTGTTGCAATTATCACCATTGATATCTGTTTCAACACCACCCTTCCATCCTTCTACAACACCCCGTGGACTACGTCCTCGTTGTGAATTCATACTACCAATGCCCCAATCATTATTGCTACTCCTTCTTCTTGAATCAGTGTTATTAGTAACATCATACCGTCCAACCCACTTTCGTTCCTTCTCCATCTTTCTACTTTTCCGAACACTCTCTTTTTGATAATTCCAATCCCATACTCTTACTTGAAATCCCAAACATCCACTGGCAACAATTCGACTATTGGTAGGATGATACTTGACCGTCCACGGTGTACGTGGATGTCCATCTAATGTACGTATTAATTTACCAGTTTGTGTGCATGATATTTTAATTGTGTGATCTCCGTGAGTTGAGGCGATTGTGCGATGATCAGATGAGAATGCTATTGATATTGTTGATACTGCCTTGGTTGGTTGTGCTGCTTGATTATTATTTGGTGGATTATTACCTCCGGCACCGGCGGCAGCAGCACCTTGAGGACCACGACCAGCAGGTGGAGCACGTTGTAATCGTAAATTACTCTCAAATTGACGTAAATTCCGTCGTTCAATCTCAATCTGATTCTGTATCGCCCTACGTCGTGCTGCATTAATAGCTGCTGAATCATCATCATTGTTGTTGTTGTTAGACTGTCGTTGTGCATTTGCCAATTGTCGTTCTAATTGTTGTATGACACGCCGAATAGTATTAATCTGTTGTTGTAATAATACCGCACTACGATCGGGTGCTCCCTGTGGTTGTGGAGGTTGACGATTTGGATTTAGAAATGATCTTTGTGCTGCTGCTCTTCCTCCTCCCTGACCACCATCCCCTCCACCATTATTATTTCTATTAGCACTACTAGGACTAGTAACATCCGGCAGCGGATCATCATCATTAAACGGCCGTACCATCTGTCGTGGACGTTTGGGTATTTCCAATCCACCATTTAAATGATTTAAATAATTGGCATTAAAACGTGTTGCACTTGTATATTCCGCATAGGATATAATTTCGGATGTAACGTTTAATATTTCATTTGGTATAATTTTATTTGGACCGTATTCGTTATTGAGAGTGGTGGATGATGTAGTGTTGATTGTTGGAGAAGTAGATATGGATGCTTGGGATGGTGATGTTTTACCATCAATCTTTTGTTGTTTGGGCCCTGGCTGTTCCAGTTTATTATTATTACTACTCTGAGGCTTGCTCTTTCTGGGTGGAGTTGAATAAGATTGTGTTGGTGCCGCCTGTGATTGAGGAGGTGGTGTTTTATCCCGTGGTGGTGTACCCACACCTCCATTATCTCCTTGAAAGAATTTAGGATTGAGATAGGAATGTTGTTCACCCCCAACCTCCTTCTTTTTCTTTTCAGCCTCGACAGCAGCTGCAGCCTTCTCTCGAGCCTCCTTCACGGCATCAACACCAATCTTTAAATTATCCTTTGCAATTGTTGCTATACTCTTCTTCTTTTTACTACTACTACTCTCCTTATCATTTAATCCTTTACCACCTTTACCAATATAAAATAATTTCGAAGTATACCTACTACCAAACAAACTTCGATCATTTAATATATTAAGTATGTTACGACCTTTGCATTGATTGGCACCTGGAAAATGTAACATTTTGTATGAATCGACATTGAACGGATCAGGCTCAGTTGATATTGGTAATATATCTGAATCTTGTAATGAGGTATTATTTTGTAGGGTTGATGCGTATATATCCTCTTCTTCTTGTTGTTGTTGTTGTTGGTTATTGTTATCATTGCCCTCATTATTATTGTTGGCACCCTCGCTATTATTTTGAGCTGCAGTCTCGGCCTGCTGTTGTTGTTGAGCTTGCGCACGTTGAGTAGCCCATCCCGGTCCAGTGTCCTCGTTAATTGTGGGATTATTACGTAATTCCCAACCTTCCCCTTGCTGTCCTGGTGGTCTACCGCTCATTATTGATATATATAATTATTATTTTTGGGTTGAACAGTTGAGAGAAGGTGATGCACAAGATGTGTACATAAATTGTTTGAGCGGCTATAACCCTCAAAACGCCGCTAATTTATCGAACAATAGATATTAGTATGAGCTATATATACCACGCCTTTATCCAGTGCCTCTATTGATACCAAATCCGCGAGGAATAATCACACCATCCACAAACAGATTTCGATTTATTTATGAGGCAAGCTGCAAATGTAATTAGAAGTTTCTAGAGAATGGAACTTTTATCTTTACGTGGAAGAAGTTCTCTTGGAGTAAGATAAGGAGGCAAGGCATTGGCAGTATTAAAACCAGACAGAAATAGAGGACAAAGAGATAATAGATGAAAGGTAGTAGATAGAGATGGGTTCATACTCGTTTGATGATGATGACGATAGTGGTGTTGGTGCAAGCATACCAAACCACATAAAATCTTCACAAAGTTCATCGATGATCGGTGCAGAACGACAACTCTCAAACAGACTCAGTAATGAACATACATACAACCCACAATATCATCATTATCATAATTCACAACAGCAACAAAATCAAATAATATCATCTATTCAATCTACATTTACAAACCTAAAGCATCAACTACAAACAAATAGTATACTACCCAATAATCAATCAATTGCAACATTCCTCTCGGGTACAATAGCATTCTACACAACTGCATTATCAACACAATATATCCAATACAAGGTACTCAAAGTATCAACAGGCACCCGGCCAGCAATAATACCAACAACACTAGGTATAATGACTATAGCATTAGGTAGTTGGATGGGTCATTTAGCAGGTTTAGGTACCACAGCCGCTTATTCAACTATACAACAATCATGGAATAATAATAAATTGAATGGTATTATACAAAGTTTTCCAGAGATTAGTAATAAGGCTATACAAAGTGTTGATGAAATGGTACGACCAATGAAGATGTTTGTGAATGATTTGAGTAGAAGTGAAAGAAGAGAACGAAAGGATGCTTGGATGCATGCTGCTAGAATGTGAGTGTCTCTTCTATCTTGATTTGCTTTTATCTCTTTGGTATTGTGTTCTAACTGCTTTACATTCTTCTGAACTCGATGTCTACCATATTATCAATGCACATTCTACAAACCAACAGATGTGTCCTAGGTCTGTTAACTTACAAGACAATATTCAGATCCAACTTTATATCACTCTCACCATCAAGTTATACTGCTCGTGGATCGTTTGCACGCATCGGTATACCAGCACCACCCAACTTTAATTACGCAACAAAAGCACAACGAGCCAAATTAGAAAGCATCGGAAAATGGTGGGGATGTCACACTTGTGGTAGTCGAATGATATTCTCCAATATGTCAAAGAACAAATTCAATGGTGATCATATCCCACCTGTTAGTGTTGCCAAACAAATTAATTCAAGATGGTATAGGAAACCGTTTGGTTGGAAGGTATCACAAAAGTTCTATCCACAATGTCGTAACTGTAGTAATAAGCAGGGTGGATTGTTATCGAGTGCTGTGAATGCAGGTCATAAAAATTTACATTCGGTAGGTGGTGGAGAGGAATCGTACTTTCATGGACGACGATTGCGTATAGGTCACTTGACTGGTGGAGCAGTGGCCGTTTTATCCATTGGTAGCGCTAATGCTGATGGAAAGAATGAAGTTGAATTGGCCGAATCAAGTCGAAATAGAGTTTCTTCGTTTCAAGATATGATAGAAGATGTAGGCAGGGATTTGAGAGATCGAGTTGAGACTGCCTGGAGAGATTTGTGGTAGTATAGTATCTTAATCTCTCTATATCATTAGACCCATGTCACATCTTTTGTTGTATCATTCTATTACTGTTTCCATATTAGTAGAGGAATCTCTTACTCGTCAGATCTAAAAATATCTGCCATTGGAAGTAAATCTGGCCTGGGGAATCCGCCATCTTCTGATACTTTTAAATCAGATGGAATTGATGGATCAAATTGAAATACCCATAGACTGACACGGTGTGGTAACTTTTTCCATGATCGGAAGGTAGCAAGTGGTACCAACTTATCATCGTCATCATCCTCTTTCTTATTAGTAGATTGTTTTGTATCCTCTGAGCTTTGACTCATTGATGTATTACTTTTCTTTGGGCTACTTTTGTCGCTTTCCTTTTTTCTATATATCAGAGTAGAAGCAGAAGATGTCTCGAGCTCTTCCATCATGTAGCCTTTGCAGTCATCATATACTGTCAGTATCATGCTTGAAAACTATATCATAGAAGTATACAACAACACAACTATAAAATAACTTACATATCTGTATTGATTTCCCCATAACCCACTTGCCTGGTTCTCTCAATAGTTTTGGTAGCTTCTTATCTTTGGAATCTGCATCTTTACTTTTATCGGATAACTTTTGTTTCTTTGAAGCTTTTGTCTCTTTCTTCTTACTTCCTCCTCTTTTCTTGCCTGTGGTCTTTCCCTTTTCTGTTGCTTTCTTCTTCTTTAAGTTGGCCTCGCCTATCACAACCTCGCCCTTCTTCTTCTTATCAGTATTGTTAGCTGCATTGTCTCTTTCTTTTCTTTTGGTACGATATGCTTCTATCTCTACAGCACACTCCGATGGTAATATTCGTCTTCCTAATAACTTGTATAACTGACGTTCATGATTGGACAAATCTGAGTTCCACCATGATATATCTGATGGTCTAATTTGCAATAATACCTCAATGGTATGGAACGAACCAACTCGAAGTTCAAACAATGTACGTGTGGTTGTCAAAGGTGCCATTCTTATTTTATATGAGAGTGGTTGTGTACTTTCTTATAATTCGAGGTGCACATCATATGCTCAAAACTTTACAACTAGACGATACACTTTGTTAAACTGCTATACTGAACGCAGTGATATATCTCTTCTCTGCTAAATGGAGTTTGGGGTCCAGCGCAGCACTCTGTTGTGGTAGACAAGTATAAGAAATGACCAGTGAATCGCCATACCTATTCCTTCATCTTCTTGCTTCCTCCTCATCCTTGCAACCGAACCACTGCCGAGGCTAGTGGTATAATTGATCAGTGGGTTATAATCACCGTAGTAAAGTTCAGAGTTTATTAAACGAAAAGTAGATATCATATTATACCATGACAACAGACAGTCCAAACAACTATGGTTCGATTGATGATAACAATAGAACACGTCCACCAATACATCTACATGCATCCTTAGAATCACTTGATATAGGACCGCATGCATATAGACAACAACATACCACATCATCACCACTTCCACAAGATCACAATATAGATAGAAGTGCAACTCCAGATGAATCACCAAATCTATTGACTAGTCCACTGTTAAGAACATTATCATTAAATGCTGATCCATTAAGAAATCCCAATTTGAATACTCCAATACTTGAAGCTTCTGAAGTACACGTTGCAAATGATATATCAAAGAAGAGCGATAGTTTTATATTATATATAGTTTATGCATTGGTTAATTCAATTATGTGTATACCCTGCCTCTATGGGTACGCATCAGGTAAGAGAATGATATCCTTGATATCTTATGTCATATTGCAATCGTCTAAACCAACTCTACTTTCCCTAAGTGATCTTCAACCATGAAGTTTATCAACCACATATATCAGCATTATCAAAGCTTGTTATTCTAAGTTCTGTTGTACATCAGTTCTGTTTTAGTACCTTTTCGTCACTACCATTCTCGATTGGTCAGGTACAAGACGCTGGGTTGATATTCTTATCTGCAATGAGTTATAAAATTGCAACATCCCTCATTAATAGTGGATGTAGTGATGCAGAAATATTATCAACAACCATTGTCTTACTGGGATTATCTACTGCATGTCTAGGTGCGGTACTAATAGTTGCTGGAAAGTTCAAGATTGCTGATGCAGTGGCATATCTACCATTGCCAGGAAAGTCCGCGTTAGTATTGGTTTGTTTTGTGAATTCGTGTGTTTAATATGACGCCTCAGTGATATAGTCACTTTGTTTGAACTCGATTTGCCTTTATTTGGTTGTCTTTGCAACTCACATGTACTAACAGAAGGTACAATCACCTCTTTTCATCTTAATAAATCGTTAAAACACGCATCTACCAGTTGTTGGGGGTTACTTGGCGTTTATTGGATACTTCTGTGTCGAAGCTGGAGTTGCTCTTTGTATCGGGCACACTATAATGGTACCCACAGATTGGGTATATCTATTCAATGAACAATCTCTTCTTTTGGCGCTACCGGTAAGTTTTTTGCGTATTATATCGTATCCATTAAAGTACTGCAGCACTAACAACCTTGAATTGGAATAGGGAATACTCGCTGGTATCTTCCTAACATTTGTTGCTAGAAAGTGCACGGATGAAGTCATGTTACCATTATCAATGGTGCTCATACCTACATTGTTCTATATAATACTCTTCGTCCATGGATGGAGTATTGAAGATGCACGAGATGGTGGTTGGGTAGGAAAAACATCCGACGCAGTTCCAGTGCAGGATCTATTCTCATTAGTTGATTTCAGCAAAGTGCATTGGTCTTTGGCTAAAGATATTGTTGCTACTTGGGCTGGTATGGTTTTTGTGGTATCATTCTCTTCTTGCTTGGATGTTGGTAAGTTGCAGCAACTGGTTATATGTAGTTTGTTGATCTCCCCCCTGACATATCTTGTGTACGAATCAAACACTATAGCTGCAATTAGTATGGACATGGGAGAATCTCTAGACACAAACAACGAGTTGATGACTGTCGGTATTAGTAATCTGTTATCAGGACTTACCGGTGGCTTCACAGGTTCTTACATCTTCTCACAAACAATATTTACATATCGAACTGGATGTAGATCAAGATGGATAGGTATAATTGTGGCACTAACGTTTATTGCAGTTGTTGTGTCTACTGTCAATTTCTTGGAAGTAACACCATTGTTCTTCTTGGGTTCCACCTTGCTGTTTATCGGATTCGACCTCATGTTCGAGTGGCTCATTGAAGTGAGACATAAACTATTGATTTCTGAATATGCTGTTCTTCTCGCAACTTTCTTTGCCATCCAATTCTTGGGCATTAATGGTAAGTTATTTATCACTTGTCTTCTTCTTGTATGATTGTACTGCACTAACCTTGCACTTCTGATGACGAATAGGCGGAATTGGATTAGGTATCGCAGTGGCTATATTCGACTTTGTATGGACGACTGCTACCGTATCAAGTGTGGTCAGAGTTTCACGTCGGTCACTCATGTTATGGTCTCCACAACAGCGTCTATTTATTGATGAGCAGTACAACTCAGACCGCATTGTAACTCTTCAATTAAGAGGATCAGTGTTCTTTGGCTCTTCAATGACAGTCCTTAGTAATATTCTAGATGAAGCCGGAGTACCCGCATCTGTTGATGAACAAGCTGAGATTAGCAAGGCCAATAGTCCTCTTCCGCATCGTCGTGTGAATAGTGTTCGAATTCCTTCTTCTCTATCTCCTTCAATGGTATCACCAGGTAGTGGTAGTTTATCAAAAAGAAGAAAAGGGAGATCTCAACAACAACCGAAAAAGAAACAACTTATCATGCTATCAAATAAAAGGACGCAAGTTCAACAACACTACACAATAATAAGACCTTGTCTACAATTCGATCAAGGTTTGGATTTTCTCGCTTCAATTCGTCGAGACCACTTCTTTTGCACTTGGCAACTAAACATTCCTTACCAGACACAACAGTAAATGTTCGAGGTCTGTTTAACACATAATCAACAAATCCGAAGACACTACCGACGGTCTGGACTCGAGATGCTTTCCCACTTTCTGTAATTCGTCTTCTATTTCTAATCTGGACCCCTCCTCCAGATATTATTGTACTAGCCCCTCCTCTCGAGGCATCATCTAAAAGAACAACTATACTGCCCTGTAAGACAACAAAGAAGCCATCAGAGATATCTCCAGAAGAAAAGATTGTATCTCCTTTGGAATATGATGTTTCTATATGGAAAGCCTTGTGGCCTTTCTCGTATTCAACAAGTGCCTCAGCATCTTCTTTTTCAAGTCCAAGAAAGGTTGTGAATGCAGTTGATAGTGAGATTCTTGATTTATCTCCATCTGCAGTACTCATAGCTCCAAGTCGATTCGATGCAACGTCTGAAGACTCCTCTATCAATGTTTTCTCGGCAAATTGTAGAGCTAGAAAGAAGAAGGGAGCATGAATGAGGTAAAGATTGACGAGAAGTCGCAACAAGTTTGAGAACAAGTCTCACCTTCGTCTATATCATCAAGCAGGAGTATCTTTTCAGATGACAGGGCCCCACTTGACAATGTATCAATGTCCAAATGTTGAGCAGTATCATGTGTCTCAAGCAACCAATTGATTCGGTTATTGGCACCTGAGGCGCATACTGTTATCTTTCTCTTATTACACATCTTTGCTAGTTGTAAGAAGCATCCTCTTGCAGCACTCGCGTCCACATTTGACACTGACGCTAGATCGAGCACTAAAAAGCGAGGTGGCGTCCTTTTATTTGATAGCATGATAAGTTGTTTCTTTTTCGGTTGTTGTTGAGATCTCCCTTTTCTTCTTTTTGATAAACTA
>Ga0214481_101278_pt1 | contig 10384 bp, 10 predicted proteins | sample M1_20Mar14CPVII9_4_FD_165057 | JGI IMG/M metagenome (GOLD analysis project Ga0214481, IMG submission 165057) | Marine eukaryotic communities from Monterey Bay, California, United States - M1_20Mar14CPVII9sort6BwellG10 | ecosystem: Environmental > Aquatic > Marine > Unclassified | place: USA...
CTCTCGGTTCACCCCTGACACACTCGGTTCACCCACTAACACATAACACAATACCTCTCTAATAAATCCACCTTCCTCATCAACAGCCATGCTTCAAGCCGAGTATTCCAAGTTGGTCATTACATTGGATCCAGAATCACAACAATATGCTGATCTAGAAGAGTCGTTAGCATTTTTATGTCCACGTCTTGGTACATCGGACAGTTCAGACGGTACCGAAGATTACTACCACGAACAACGTTTGACATATGTAAAGGAATTGATCCCTGTTATCAATGGTGATAATGGTAGATCATTAACCGGGCCTTGTGTTCGACATTCTCCCGATAGTTTTACGGCACTGCCATACCTGAAGAAGTTCCAGTGCTGTGGTGAGGAAGGCGATAAGGAAGTGGCACCAATCATCGCGGCCTTGGTGGATGAAATGTATCAGCTATCAATTACCCAGGGTGTACGCAAACGTTTCGAGAAGCAATTGGATGATGATGCCAAACGCAAGGTACTCAAACATGTCGAAGAGGTGTTAGCTCTGAAGGAGACCATTACAAATGATTTAGTAAAGAAACATTATAGGAAACGAAGTATAAAGTTACATCCCGATAGGAATGGTGAACATATGCGACCAGTATTTGAGGAATTCACTGATGCCCGAACAGTCCTCACGGATATCAAGTTACGCCAATCCTACCTACGGGGTATGCTTGACGTGTTCAAAGTTACCAGTGAGAATAAGTTCGATAAAACTCCTGAAGAAATGATTGCAGATTCACATGAAGCTTGGATTCGTCAACACCGACCTGACAAGGCTGAGACTGATGTGCGCAGTAGTAAGAAGAAAGACAAACAAGGTGCAGGCAAAACACTCAAGCTGGAAGGTGGGTTCAATCATCAGGTACCCCGCGGTGTCATGTTACATCATCGTCGAGATGGGAAGAAGTCACACGTTGTTAGTATTAGTATCAATGTCTTACGTCCCGTGCATGAGTTTTATGCCAGAGTACGCAGTATTCGTGTTGAGTTGAGAGATACGGCAGATGGGAAACATGTTATATCTATGCAGAGGGATGAGATTGTGAAGAATATTAGATGTGATCGACAGGTAAGTCTATTGTTTACTTGGGGCCACGGTTACATGGTTTGATGACCACTGATTCTCATCTAACCATACCTCTTCCTCTTAAAACACAGGGACCCATCCTTGAAAGTGAAATTTCTGTCGGAGAGTTGACTTTGAACCCAGGTAATTGGGAAGTCTTTTGGTATGCCGAACTCGACACAGTTGGTGTTGATCCCCTCAATCCAAACAACGCCACGGGTGATAGTGTAAAGACTTGTTACTCGGCTAGTGCAACATTCCGTGTAACTGGTAAGTGTGATTCTTTTTGAGTACATGCTTTGGTTCCACGACACCACATAAATTCATAAATCAAAACATACCTCTCTTTCTTTATCTCTTTAGATTTGAACGAGTTACGAAAGGCTCAAGACTTTGCTTTAGCCGAGCAAACTTGCACGGTAATCAAGGGTGAACTAGCAAACACTTTGCACAAGCTAAGGACGAATCAAGTCGATATGAGCACACCCGAACGCTTTGGACATTATCACCAAGTCCTTGTCCGAGCACGAAAGAAGTGTGCAAATTTGCTTCGTCTCATGGAACTTACTGGCAAGCCAAGTACCATCCACCAGAGTTTGAGTTCATTACTTGGTAATGCTCGATTAGCATTTGCAGAACTTGAAAGGAAGGCCGATGCTGCCAAGAAGAGGACTGATAAGAAACATGAGATCAAGAGATTCAAAGCCTACATTGCCAGTGTATTGGAATCGGATGATCCAATTGGATGGATGACGAGCGTTGGTCAAGCGAACTTGCACCGCGAGGGAGGCGATGTCAATCGTTTGTACCAACTCTTCATTGAAGGGAAGGGCAAATACACGCTCTTGATTGATTCTGAAATGTACAAGGCGGCATCATTACGAGATGACTTGTTTTCCACCAAACAGTGCAAGGAATTAGCCACCAGAGGTGAAGAAGTGGCAATCACTGAGGCAAAGGAAGAGGAGGAGGCTGCCATTGCCGAAGAGAAGCGCCAAAAGGAAGAGAAGGAACGCGAGGAGATGAGGAGGAAGGCTGAACTTAGTGAGAAGTGGGCCTTTGTTGGTCAAAATGCCACTATTCATGGCCTTGCTAGTGAGAAGGGTAAGCATATGAACAATCAATTAGGACGAGTCATGTATTACTCAGTCGAGAAGGATCGTTTTGAAGTGCAGCTTTACAGTACGGAAGAGAAAGCGTATCTGAAGAAAGCGAACCTCACAGCCTATTACGGCCACATTCCCGAGAAGAAGAAACTCAAGCAACCCTCGGCTCCAGTGGCGGCGGCACCGAAGAAGGTTGTCGTCAAGGAGGTGTCTTTGCCTACAGTGGCACCACCCACGACATCAAATCCAACAACCGCCGCCTCGGACAGTTGGAATTGCAATCAGTGTACTTTTGCCAATGATGAGGCTGATACAAATTGTTCCATGTGCACCACTCCTCGGACAAAGAAGCAGAAAGATCCCTCTGTTGTAGTGACAAACAAGGTTGAGAAGAAGAAAGAGCCTATTGTCAAGAAGGGTCAACAACCAACGTCGAAATCAGCTAAAGCACAACCTTCCAAGTCAACAACCCAGCTTCCCAAGGTCAATGAAAATGCCAAGATGAAAAAGACAATCTATGTTCGTTCTTCTCATTCCAAGAAGCTCACTGGCAAGCGAGGAAGGAAGAAGAAGGAACTCATTTGCAAGTCCGGTGCAGATGAGATTCAGATTGAAACATCTTCCATTGGCAATCATGTTCCTGTTCATTTGACTGGAAGCAAGGAAGCAGTGTGGAAAGCCATCGCATTGATTCAAGAGGCGATTGGTATGGAAAATGTGACCGAGAAGGTCAACTACAAGACACCTCCTGCTTCTTCTTCCTCTCCTCCTATTACGAAGACTACGGCTGCAATTTCATCTCCTCCAGGTATTGTGTTGTCGAATGGAAACGACCCTCCTCCTGCTGTTGTTGCACCTCCTCCAGGCGTGCCGCCGGTATCTGTTGAACCAAAACAACCAACAGCTCAAACTCGGGTGACAAGTCCGACTGGAATGTTCTCTGGCATCTCGAAGCCTTTTGGAAATGGCAGTAGCAACAATCCCACTCCTGAAACTCAACCAACTACTTCCCAATATACGTTTGGTGATGCATTGTTACCTCTTGGCTTGATGGATATGTCTTTGCCTACTCCTGCCGTGCCGCCTGAAAAAGAGATTCCATCTGTTATTGGTATTAGTTCATCTCAAGGTATGACACGAGAAACAATCACAGAGGCTTCAATCTCAAGCTTCAATGATAGGAGTAATGTATCAAAGACACACTCTGATTTCACATTGAATGAGAATGATCCTCTTCTAGCATTCTTACGGTCACAACACCAGTGTATCAAGGGCAGTGTTGATGAGTTTTACATTTGGCTAGTCAAATCAGAAGACATCGATTGCATGGTAGCATTGAAGGAGGCTGTTTGTGACGATGACTATCTAAATGATTCCATGAAGGTTGGCAATGGTAGCTCTGGCTTGAAAGGCTTTAAGCGTAAGGCGTTCCAACGTGCTGTACAGGAATACAAGGCTCCAATTACTCCTGTAGTGGTTGAGGATGCCCATTCTGCATCTCAACAAGCAAGTAAGGCATCGTCAAACAATGGTTCCAATTCCATGAATGGAATGAATGGCAACGCGTTCCTACCTTCGAATCTGTTTAGTGGATTGGATGACACACCAAAGAAGTCGTCTGTTCAAGCTGTGACTGCCAATCTCAATGAGCCTCCGGCTGAGCTTGTTTGTCCAATTAGTTTTGCTCTCATGGTTGAGGATCCTGTGTTGGCCGCTGATGGTATCACCTATGAACGTAAATCCATTGAAGATTGGTTTACAAAGAGCATGAAGAAGTATCATTCTGCTCAACAGAATCTAAACCAGAATCCTCATTCTGAGTCTGACCAGAGGATTGTCAGGAACGGCATAGTTTCACCTGTTCACGGAACAAAGTTGAGCAGCCTAGGTTTGACTCCAAACACTACTGTTAGGAACATGGCACGTACATTCAAAGACAAAATGGAGGCACCTCGTTTTTGAGTTATGATGATGTCGTTTGGGGAAAGGGGAAACAGCTGCCTTAGTTAAGGATGAAGAAGTAGTTTTTATCTAATACAATTAGTTCATATTTATATGACAATATCATCATCTGCCTTCATTACTTTCCTGACATGGTATACACCATTCACCTTCAACAAGTTGTATATTTGGCATCTTCTTCATCTTTTTACTCCTTCTTCTATGAACATTATTAATCTTCTGTTCCTCCTGTTTGGACATGATTACGACTTCTTCCCCATCGCTACTATCATCTTCGTCAAATGATGTGCTAATTTCAGTTGACGTAGTACTTATGGTAGAATCACCACTACTACCACTGCTCTTTCTAGAAAATCTCTGCTTGCATAAACACCAAAAGTCATTACATATCTCAATACCATGTTGTTGATTCTCCGACTCTGTCGATGTTGTATTTCCGCTATGTTTGGTAATGAAACGAGGAAGTTTTATACCAGTATGTTTTGATATCCATTGTACTACTATTATAAACATGGGTAATAAGGCCGGATATGGTATGCATAATCCCCGCAAACATAAACAATTGCACATCTTGTTGTGATTCTAGATAGAAGATTTTAACGTTTAATCTTTTGCAAAAGGATACATGGTATCCTCAGTATATCTGTTCTTTCTGGATAATCTAAACAACCTCGACGACCTCCTTTACTATTAGACAATGAACTAAACCGATATAAACACCCACTAATGCGGAGAGAGGAGATAATAAATCACGAGTTGATCTTTAGAGTTGATGTAAGCCCCCCCGCCCCGTTTCTTGCTTTAAAAAATGACATTCAGAATGAAGCCGCCCCTCTGATATGATTTGTTCAAGAAGAGATCATATAACCAAATAACAAACATGGTGTGTAGCTCACCGAATCGATATATCATAGGATTATGCAGTCTTTTACTTGTATTTGTCATCTCGATTGCGTTTGCAAATATCTTTCCTTATCAAGATACTTTTGAAGATACTTCTTTTTCTGTAGATCATCATCATACGATTGCAACTGGAGCAGGTATCGAGGTCGGTGTAGATGAGGATGATGGTAGTGATGAGAAGACGAATCACGGTGTAGTGCTTATTGATAGTTATATACCCATATCTGTAAGTGTGAAACTATAGATGATATCCAAAGCTTTTCATCAGCGATCGAGGATGATGCATCAACATCATCGATAATAAAAAGCAGCGATAAGACTACTGATCCAAACGCATCAATGCCCAATCTAATCGACAATAACAATATATTAGAAGCAGAAACAGCAGATGAACAACCCGACAGTACTGGCAACGTCAACATCAACAACGACAACGATATAGATCTGCAATTAGATGAGGATATCCTACAAAGATGTATCTATTCAATAAAGCATGCTAATCTCAATTCAAATAATATGATGGATACATATGAATATATAATATTCCTTACGAACATCATTAAAAGTAGTAGATATGATGATGAGATGATTGAGTTGAAGTTTTACAACGATCTGCCGGAGGAGCTGACAAATAATTTTGATGACTTATCATGCATGTGTCCCTTTGCTCTGTGTTGTTTAGATGAGATGGGGATATATATTGATAATAATGACGTCGGTAGTTTAGAGACGATATGTGTAGATACTGTGAATGTAATAGAAGAGACTCTTGGGTAAGAGAGATGATGGTTTTGGGTAGATACCTGTGAATAATAATAAGAGGTATCTTTATCTTTATCCATCATATCACCAGTCCCAAATATACAAATATATATCTAATATCACGATTAGAACAAGGACATCACATTAGAACCTTGCAAATGCATATGTTGATCCTTTTACACTAACTACATACCCGTTGTCAAAGTTAGAATCGCCAAAACAAATGATTTATTCACTTCTTGAGTAGAATGAAGGAGGATGGATGCAATTGTTTTGTGTTGTGCTGCCAACATCATAACCGGGGGCAAGGAAGAAAAGCCATTATATATAAAAGGAGCTGTATAGAAGTGCTTGGTTGGCAATTGAGGAGTTTCAAAAGTTTTATCCTCGCGAGCTTTGTGTTGCAACACATCAATAATCAGCCTCGATAATTTGCATCATCTTCCTCCAACTATTTGAATAATTCTTCCATTGCAATCTACATTAGTATAGAGTAGTTGGATTAATATAATGTCATCATCCAATAACAATAAAGATATGATCTTTGAAGATGAACATGAACGTACATCACTTCTATCATCCTCCACCGCCCCACCAAATAATACACGTCCTAGACCAACATTATTACATCCATATAATCCGAGTAATAATGACAACAATGATGATATACAACCACATCCGTATTATAGAAAAAGTACATTAACAAAATCAAATATAGAAGAAATGGAAAGAGGTGCAGCCCGTTTAGCTGATGATAATAGTTTACATGGATTGGAGGATACCGATAGTGTTAATGGATTGTTAGCTGGGATGGAATATAATGATGATGACGAATCAGAGCTTAGTTATATTGGTGACGTAGGTGATAATACTGATACGTTAGTTAAGTCTGTATCAACGCAAGATTTAGAATATCTAACTCAAGCAGGTAACAATAGTCAACAAGAAAGGAGGAGAAGTAGTGACGGTAGTAATAATGGTGGTGATATATCAAGTTACACTTATGTAAAGAAGAAGACTGTAGACAAGATTGGTAATGAATTGTTAGAAGCACATGATAATAAACGATTAGAGCAGAATATATTGTCGCGTAGTTTAAAGCAAATGTTTCAATACACATCTTCTTATCTTTACAATATCTTAACCAATAGCTTGCTCTTGAAATCAATGAACGACATTGACTCCATCACGCAGTTAAAACTCTATATCTCCATATCTCCACAGTTTATTCTATTCTTCAATATCTCATTACATTCTCTACACCCCATTGTCTCTATATATTACACACTCCACTCAATGATCAACAAGTACACACTCTGATCACGCCTTGCACATCCACTCAACCATAGAAACAAACTAATCTCTTCATGCCTTACTCTTCTTACCAAAGAGCTTCCTCATACTAAGCTTCTTCTTCCTTGGTGGGGAGGAAATCTGTGGTTCACTACCTGTACTATCCATAACCACATCCGTTGGTTCTTCTAACACTGGCATATCTATACCCAATCCTTTCTGTGGCAAATCATCATCCAAGGATACCTCGTCCATCAGATCCTCATCTGATCCATCCTCTTCAATTACACTTGGTATGTTATGAATAGATCCATCACTTGGTGATACACTAATATACATTACATCATTCTCTTTTGTTCCACTATTCTCTCCTGGTTTTACTGGAGAGCTCTCTGGTGTAACAACCAAACTGTTATTTCCTGGACTTGCTTGTAAATTATTATTATACATTACATTCATTGCATTTTCTCTTGATATTTTATCAACTACATAATCATCTGAATCATTAATATCAACTACGGCGCACGGGAAGCAACTCGTAAACCAAGCTGATGCTAGACAGGTAGCACCAACGAAATCTAATAGGGGTGGCTGAGAGTTATTAGTATCAGCTTCCGACGCATCGGATGTACTGATATGATCAGGTGCCGTATCGGCCGTTCTCTCATCCTCCTCTGATATCTTCCTCATTGGTATTGATGAGGAGTTCTGCTGTTCTGTAAGTATATTCATTTGCTGCAAGCTCGATACCTGGAAGTGCGCGTTTCGCGGTTTATGAAGATGAAGAGAGACGATAGTAACTCAAGTTAGTACATACGGCTTGAAAAGACAATCAAATGAAGATACATAAAGGCCAAACGAAGCACTCAGATCTCATTGAACACATAGTACTTTCCTGTCGAGTACGCTTTGATGATCGTCGTTGTTGTCGAGCTTTATTATCTACGTGCGTATTAGGCATTGGTGATACTGTTCGTCTATTATTATTATGAACTGGAGTAAACGCACTTCCCATGATTGATTAATAATTATTTAGTAGACGGCTTTGATGGATATCGAATAGTAAATCCAGTTTCAATCCTTTGAAAGGACGACGTGATTGTTTGCTTGTGTTGTATTGCAAACTAAACGATTTATGGGGATACCTCGTTTCGTTCGTCGGAGTTTATGAGAGTTTACTGTGTATGCTCGCCTAATTTTCTCACACTTCATCACATGTAAAGCCCCTGACTCAATAATACAATGCTGAGCATCATATGAATCTTGAATATGTTGAGCCTTTCGATACACGTTCGAGTAATGCATGCTACTATTGACGTCAATAATCATAGGTATACAAACATTGCTTAGGTATCCTGCTACCTGAGGATACCCCCACACACCCAGCTAGTGAATGTTTACCTGCTAACTCCTAACTTATTATAAACTAAAGTACGGTTCATACATTGCCTTTACTCTTTGGCGGACCAGACTTTGACCATTGTCTCTCCCAAGCTCGTTCGTATACATAAACACCACGTATCTTCCAATATGCCTCCTTCAACTCTTCTGGGTTACTTGCTACCCATTGTTCACACGTCTTGAACTTTTTATGTTTCTTAGGACAATCCATGAAGTAGCGGTTGCCAGCCACAGTTCCGCAGAAGGCAAGGTTGAGTACTAGACGCATGTTACGAAAGTGACCAGCTTCACAGTTGGTGCCCTCACCTGTTTGTCGTCAGTGAATACGGGGTTAGTGTGAGATGTGTTCGTTATCATTTTGACACAAGATGTGAGCAATCTACTTCACTTACCAATCGGAAAGTGACCGTACGGTAAGCCCCACTGATTAGTATCCGGAGCAACCCTCGACTCTATATCTGCACTAGTTGCTGTTCTAAGTGCATCTCTCAGGTTACTAGGCACTCGTCCATGAGGACTAAACACCCATGTTCTAATATGCCTGTTGACTGGGTCCCACTCTAATGCATATACTCCGCCTCCGTTTTCATTCAATGGCATGCCAAGACTCCGTCCCTCCAACTTCAAATCAGTAGCCACACAACCTTGATTAATCCATTGATGTGGATCATATACAAAGCAATTCTGAGCCCATCTAAATGTCATGTCGGGAATTCCCGTCTTTGCATTAGGTATGCCAACAGAGGTATCCCAGCTACCAGTCTTTGATCCTTCAGGAACGTCATCCATTTGACAAACCTTTGTGGTATGCAATGCCGTCTTGGCAGTATCTTGATAATTCACTCCCTCAACGATATCTATCTCACCGTTCACTGGCCAGTTGGCCTCATCTGTCAGCCAAAAGGCAGGCCATGTCCCGCATCCAGCAGGCATGTGTCGTAAATCTATAATGAATAAGCCGCGATTAAATCTCCTTCGGCCCTCAAGTCTTACTGAATTTCGTGGTCCTTCGGGTGTTGGACTAGAAGATATCATTACAAATGTCTCAGTGGCGGCCGATGATAATGTACTGTTTGTATTATCAGGATTGAATGGTTCGAGCTTTGGCGGAGGACTGTCATCTGATATATTTTGCAGATGACGAGATTCAGCTTTCTTCTTCTTTACAGTGCTGGTTGAATTTGAACTAGCAGTAGTCCTGTCCTCCCCGGATTCATGCTTTGTTGTATTCTCCAACTGTTCAGTTATATTCTCTGCTACCTCTTGTCTTTTCAATTGATCTAGAAATGCCAAGTCCTCTGCAAGCCAATCTTCTTCAAATCTAGAATCATCTTTGGCATATATTTGTACCATACTCTTCTTCGGAACAGTTTCGGTAATCACTTCAACTATACCAACTTCTCTGGCAACCTTTTCGGATACATAGTTGATGTAGCCATTCGAGCCTGCCGAGTCTTTACCTGCATAAAAATCCCAGTACTGCCAGAAGTCTTCACCCTCGTGTGCTTCTACTATTTGATATTCACCAAGTGGCTGTCTTGGTGGACCGACTGCCAAAGTACCCAAGGCCAATGCCATTGCCAATAGTAAGATTACAAAGATCATTAATGCCATCATAGATATAACCTGCACCGTAAAGTACTTTGGTATCCTCTTTTTCTTTTTATCAAACTCTTCTTCCGATCCTTGGTCAATCTCTGGATGGGACGTTGGGCGTGACATCATACCTCTCATACTGCGTATCCCCGCCCCACCGGAGGTTACACGACGTAACTTTCGTGTAGATTCATGTACCTTTGATATCATTTCTTCACCTTGTTCCTCAGGAGGAACATCTAATAATTCTTGTGGCGAAACGACC
>Ga0214481_101281_pt1 | contig 10365 bp, 6 predicted proteins | sample M1_20Mar14CPVII9_4_FD_165057 | JGI IMG/M metagenome (GOLD analysis project Ga0214481, IMG submission 165057) | Marine eukaryotic communities from Monterey Bay, California, United States - M1_20Mar14CPVII9sort6BwellG10 | ecosystem: Environmental > Aquatic > Marine > Unclassified | place: USA...
CCTCCACCTCCTACCCTTCTTCTCCCAAACAAATAGTTGGGAATGATTTAATCGGTGAAATTCCACCTGAAATTTCCCAACTCCGTTTCCTACAATACCTTGCCTTGAATGGTAATTGTCTCTATGGTACAATTCCCCCTGAGTTCGGCAAGATGCCGAACTTACTATCCCTCGAGTTACATGGTAATGGTCTCTCGGGTGAATTACCATCGGAAATGTACGACGCCTCGAAGATCCAGCTCCTCAATGTTGCGATGCAATATCAATATGCATTCCAATGTCAAATGTCCAATGGGACATTGGTCAATACCCTGTATGAACGGGGCGGCGTGGTCGGTGAAGGACAGGAACGTGTATTTAATGCTGGTTTGAGTGGAAAAGTTTTAGGACCGGCTGTGAATAAATGGACTAGCATGAAGGGATTACATTTATTTGATAATTCATTCTATGGTAATATGACGGATAATCTTGGTGATTTGAAATATTTGGGTGAGTTTATTTGTGTTCATTGATATATTGTATTGCCGGGGGCTCCTGTGTATGCAGACATGATTATTAACCCCTCTCCGATATTACTCTCCACCTTCCAACACCACAATACAGTGTTTCTCCGAGCTCACAATAATGTCTTCTCCGGCATGGTCCCCGCTGGCCTAACCCGTCTTGAGAAACTCCGTGAGGTATACCTCTCCAAGAACGAGCTATGGAGTGACTTACCACCCGATATTGGGTTGATGGAAGACCTTGAGGATATCCGTGTCAATGAGAATGAAATGTTTGGTAAGATCCCCGAGTCGTTATATGATCTATCCAAGTTGAAGAAGCTATGGTTGCAGGATACAGTACACTGTGAACAGAGTGAGGTTGATGGATGGACGTGTGATGTAACATCTGATCATGGTTTTGATGGTACGATTAGTACTGGTATTGGTAATTTGAAGAAGTTGTCACAGTTGTTACTTAGTAACAATCCCCTCTCGGGAGAATTGCCGTCTGAGATTGGAAACTGTGAGGAGTTGGCCATTCTACACATGCACAAGACCAATATTGAAGGATCGGTACCACGAGAGTTGTGTCTCCTTCGTGATAAGAATTTGAATAATGAGATGAATGAGGGTATCTTCTATGCCGATTGCAGACCTAACAACAAGACCCAAGATCCATTCTTTGCCTGTGATTGTTGCACGGATTGTTGTGATCATACCACTCAAGTATGTATTGCTGATGATTAAGGGGGAAAGGAAAGGAGGTATGTATATTTAGAGTATAACGGTTGCTTCCCAAAGGGGATATCTTCTATGTTAGTTCGATTAGGCCATTTTCTAATAGTTGCAAAAGTTGGCACAATGGTATTGTAAAGTAAAGTTAGAACACATGATAATAGTATTACCTGTACATCCTCTAACTGTCCTCTGTATCAATGCTATCTTCCAAACTATACTTACTCTGGAGAGTAGATGTTTCGTCTGTCTCTAGAGTTAGAGTATCATCATCATCCTCAAGAGTCGAAGGGAAGATGATATTTTCCATCGGTTTCAAGACAGTGTTTGTGGCAATTTCCTCAGCTTTGGATACTATTTCCTCTGCTAATTGCCGTCCCTTCTCAGCTCTCGATGATGATAAAACCTTTATGACTGGGATCACCTCCTTTTCCTGTACTACTACAATTTCCTCACCCCCGTAAAGCGGCTCCATGGTAGGTTTCTTCTCTGTTAAAGTACTAAATAATCCCCCAAACCATGATGTTGAATCAAATAAACCACATGTATGAACATTGTCTTCTATTTCCTCATTGAGCGACGTTGAATTAGTGTCTACAGTATCTCTCTCATCGTTAACAACCATGCCACCATCTTCTTTTTGTCGTTGTTGATACTCTTCTTCTTCATTTCTATACTCGGTATAAATTGACGTCTGATTCGATTCATAGGATAAGGATTCGGTCACCTTTGTTGTCTTGATTCGATTCATCTCCTCTTTGTAAGAGTTAGAGGAGGGTACGATAGCACTACTGTTGATCTTCATTTTGCAAATAATTAATCTCAATAAGCTGCTGCTATTGTATACCTATTAAATAACCTAATACATTTCCTTTTTAGGCTTCATCCATGATAGAAAATTGCAAGGATACCTAGTAACATTTAAGCAAGTAGAGAAAATTAGTAGGTATCTTGTTGTTTATTAGATGATATTGAGCCATTGTCTAATAGTTGCAAAAGTGGGCACAATGGTATTGTAAAGTAAAGTTAGAACACATGATAAAAGTATATACCTATACATTCTCTAGATAGCTGTTAAGCTGCAGAGTGGTCAAATATTGACCCGTCTATCACAATTTCTAATCAAATACCACAATCAAATACTCTTCTATACACATCATCGATTGACAGCTAACATTGAATCCGTAGCCCTACTCTGGCTCTTGCCCAAGGCTACTCGGCCTTACATTGAATACAATATTCCCTCATCCTTTGCTTGTGCAGCTTTCTTCTTAGCAAAGATGGATCGAATCTTCTTCGTACTAATCCTAACTTTCCAGCGTTTCTTCTGTTCAGGAACCTTCGACACTGTCACGGTTTCTGCTACAACTTGTTCCATACTCGATGCTAAATTAAGCAAAGGGTCATCCTCTTGAGCAAGTTTCTCCTCTTCAGTGACAGCTTGAGGAAAGATGATATCTTCAACAGGTTTCAGGGCCTCAGTTACAACGGCGGATGCCTCCTGAACTTTGGATGCTAAATCCTGTACTACTGATCCCTCCTCATTGGCAGGTTCTTTCTCAACAGCGGCAGGCTCATCACTTGAGACTAAACTACTAAATAATCCCCCAAACCATGAACTACTCTTGGCATGTGAAGATTCAGCTGCTACCTCCCTAGTGGCCACTTGTGTCTTCTCCTCTTCCATCTTGGCAAGTTCCTCTTGCTCTTCAACAGTAGGAGGGAATATGACGTCTTCCATAGGTTTCAAGACAGCTGCTTTAGTTACGTCGTCAACTTTGGATGCTAAATCCTTTACTACTGATCCCACTACTGATCCCTCCTCTTCCTGTACCGGTTTCTCATCCCCAAGCTCTATGTTAGGTTTCTTCGCTTCACTACTAAACAACTTCCCAAACCATGTAGTAGTATTACTATCATCGACCTCTGCCTCTGAATCAATGGTATCCATAGTGTACTTACTCTGGAGAGTAGATGTTTCGTCTGTCTCCAAAGTCTCTACTTCTGTCGTAGTAGAGCCTGTCTCTTCCGTTGGCACACTTTCAATTGTATCTTGTCCATCATCTTCTTCTTCCTCGACTGTATCTTGTCCATCATCGTCCATAGACACTACCTTATCAATATTAGTGTTGTATTGTCCATCATCATCCATAGACTCCTCTGCTGTACCAATGGTAGTTGAATCATTATCAGATTGAGTGGCATCAACCATGAATTGTTTAATATCCTCAACTACCTCGGATATAACGGAACTTTTATCACTTCCTTTACTTCCTGTATCGTCAAAGTTTGACCCAAATAAACCACAGCCACCTTGTTCTAACTCTTCGACATCTTCTTTTTCTTCTTCTTTAGTTACAACCTCGGAAATGACTGTACTTTTATCTCCATCGGCGTTTGTATCATCATCGAATCTATTACTAGAATCGAATAAGCCACAGGTAGCTACATGATGAGTATCAGTAGCATCATTATCTTCTTCTACCTCAACAATATCGGTAGTATCCAATGGCAGATCATTCAAACCTTTACGCTCAGCACTTTGATCTGGTAGATCGTTCCACGAGAGTAATGTATTTGTTGGAGAATTTGTATCTCGTTCGTTATTATCAGTGGCGGCATCGTCTTCTCGTTGTTGATACTCTTCATTTCTATACTCGGTAGTAACCGAGGACTGATTCGATTCATATGACTTTGATGATGATAAGTTTAACTTGTTGCTTGTCTTATTGATTCCATTCATCACCTCGTAAGAAGAGGAGGAGGGTGGGACGATATTAGTTGTACTGACGACCTTCATTGTATTGTATATATCTTTGTTATTGATCAGTGCCCTAAATATTATGGCATGCATTGCAATGCAGAGAGTGGAGATAGTAGATTGCCAAAAGACTAACATTTGCAGTGAGTGAAGACATAAAGAAAGAAGAGTCGGAGAGGGAATGAAGGCAATAAAATGATAAGTATTAGCTGGAGTAGCAACTTATTGGTGCGAGTAGGGCCATATTCGATGTATAGATTCGAGTAGAGCCACTATCGATATAGTGATGATATGATGTAGAAGTAAACACATAACATATGCACATAAGATGTGGAGTCATTATAAGCCCAAGTATCTTGCCAGGTATCCTAGAACAACATCGATTGTGGCATCGACCTGTAGTTGCAAAGCTGGCACAGTGGCATGTAAACAGAAGTTAAAACAAATATACTATAATAATATTATATATGAATAATACACTGCTGTACATTGTCTACTTTTGTTAAGCTACAAGGTGGTCGACATTGACCCTATTAATTCCACACATCTATAATATAAAAAAAGCACACACTATTTCTATTCTATCTTCTGTACACATCCTCACTGGTGACATCCTACCCACAGATATTCATCCTCGAAGAATCTTGTGTTCTCATTTCTCAGTAATACTAACATTCTAAGCTGTCTTGGTGATAGCAAAGAGTCTACGAGAAATGGATCGTACCTTTTTAGGTATCTTCAACAAACGTTTCTTCTGCTTGGATACTTTCTCCTCTGACACTGGTGCCAGGGAGGGTTTCGTTCCGGCCAATGCATCACTCAATTGGGCCTTGTTTTCCTCGGTGCCATTTACCATGGTAGAAAAGACGCTAAGTTCAATTGAATCAATAGTCGAGGATGATTCAACGGCAAATATATCCTTAACGACTAGAGTTGATTCCTCGTCCTGGACAACAATAGACTTCTTCTTCTCTTGGTCAGCAGTAGTCTTCTCTTCGTCAACAATAGATAATGGAAGGTTAAAGACCTCTGCTACTAAAGCGGATACCTCCTTAACTCTGGATAGTATATCCTTTGCTGAGGGTTGTTGTTCCTTGTACTCGTTTGCTTGGATACTGGGGTCAATGAGTTCGACTTCCTTCTCCTCCTCCTTGATAGATTCATCAACGTTAACAATAACATTACTACTAAAGAATTCTCCAAACCATGATCCATTCTTGGCCTGTGATTCTTCTACATCCTCCTCAACAGACACAAAAGTATCTTGTGGTCCCTCTTCCTTGACCTTGATAGATTGCTTCCTCTCTCTTGTACCATCAGTAGTATCTAAAGACTTACTTTGACGAATGGTAGATATCTTTGAACTTACTGTAGTAGAAGTAACCGATGGCATATTACTATCAACTGTTACATCTTGTCCATCATCCTCAAAGGTATCTTGAGTATCCTCGTTCAGCGTATCAACCGATGATTCCTCATCAGAGTATCTTCTTGCAAAGAAACGTTCATGCAATTCTTCTTCAATATTATCAACCATATCAGATATAACTGTACTTCTATCACTACTTCTATCAGTATCGAATCTATTTGATACTTGATGGATGAATAGACCACATCCTCCTCGTTCTACATTATCGGTGGCTGCAGTTTCAAAACTTAATGTTGGAGAATTAGTATCCCACTCGTCAACGGTATCATCTAAGAAGTTAACCTCGTTATCATCATTTCTATGCTCAGAAATGATTGAAGAATAAGTAGATTCAGGTGATGATGAGTTCATCTTTCTTTTCTCCATTGTATTTATCGTCATCTCCCCATGAGAGGAGGAAGATACTTTTGTAGTAGTACCGATCTTCATTGTATATGGATGGTCAACGCTCTATATATTATGGGCTTACAGCTTTGCAATGCAGAATCGGAACAATATGATATGCAAGTAGAGACATATTATGTAGTTGATGTTGTTGCATTAAGAGTTGAGTAATGAGAAAACGGCGAGACCATTTTCTTCTTATTCACTTGATTTTCTTCTACTTACATAAATGGCACTTCAATTCAACGCTCGAAGAGAGGCTTAGTACATTGCCCAAAAACCTACGAGCAACCACATACTGCTATATCCGCAGTATACTCAGCTTGAAGGAGTAGATTAGCAATTAAGCTAGGACCTAATATATATATATCAACAAAATGAAGACAATAGACGACGGGGGTATCCTCCTCCCCTCTTCAAATGACAATGCACTTAAGAAGTCATCCAAGTTTCTAAACTTATCGTCGCTATATCAACAATTAGCATCATCATCATCTACTATACATCAAGAAACAGCTGCTGAGCATAGAAATGAAGAAAATGATGAAGATATGTTATTTGTTGAATCTCGAGATATTGATGATGAGAGGGATACCATCACTGCAACTCCATTAGAAGATGAAAGGATTCAGATTGAAAATCTACAATGTATGTTAAAGTCATCATCAAAGATAGTTGACAGTAGAAACGATGCAGCTAGTACAACCAGTAGTATCAACTCAAAATCTAGTATTAGTTCATTAATGTCGAGAAAATCTATTAATAATAAAGTTAAGAATGTTGTTGGTAAGATTGTGAACAATAACAATAAACAACGAGTAGGAGTAGAGGATGGTAGTAAGAAGCCACCGTTGATACCTAAGAAGCCTCCATTATTGTCAAGGTCTACTAAGGCTAAACAGCAGCAACAGAAGGCAAAGAACAGTAAAAAGAAGCCCACTGTCAAATCCAAATCCAAATCCAAATCCAATATAAACTCATCAACTAAAGACATCTCACAATACAAAGGTAAAATAGTAGGTCTATCCCTCCCCTCACACATACCCTCAGATTATAATACAAGGAATAAACCAATTGATTGTTCAGTCGACGCTAGTAAATTCTTATCAAGTATCAAGAGAACTCAACAGAAGGAAGGTATAGATGATAATCATTGGAATAAGTATGATAAAAAGTTAGATGTTACGAATGTTGTGTTGGATGTATGCCTTGCCCCCTCATCAAGTGATAACAACAGCAAAACTAGCTGTAATGGCAGTGAGAAGAATGAGGAGACAGTTAAGATACACATGACACGTAATCCAAACGAAGATATATCAAGTACTTTATCACGATTGCAATTGAGTATTCAAAAGAAGTTAGTAGTGGGTGGTAAGAAGAAGAAGTCTAAGAAGGACACAGACAGTAAGGGAGGTGAAGATACGGTAATATTACTACGCAAGTTAAAGAAGGAGAAGGAGGAGAAGGTAGAAACTCATATATCAACTGTAGAATTGGCAAAGTCATTATCTTATGAGACTACTGATGAAGAAGAGGTATCTTCAGAAGTAGGGGGAGGGTGTGGTATTAGTAGCTGTACCCATCCATTTTATGATGTGTTAGTTCCTATTTGTGACCCGTGGTGTGTTACCGATGATAGTATGAAGAGTCCTAGTGATGAGATTAGTCGAGCGTCAAAGAGTCAAGTACAGTCAAAGTTAGTTCTGGATAGTGATATACTAGAAGAAAAGAAGGAGAGTAATGATAATATCATGGAGGGGTATGAAAGTGTAGAATATGACTCATTTACCATCAATGAAATGTTACAATTAGCATCAAACGTGAATCTTGAAGAATATGCTCTATCGGTACCAATCACTGGCAATAACAACAACAACACAAAGGTATCGTCAACAAGTAAGATACCACTAGTACTTGAATCAAATCCACCAACAGTAACATCAGTAAGAACATTTGGTTCATTCCTTGATACTCATTTATTTGTTAATGCGCCATTGGTTATTACAGTCAAATCAATCTACACTACGGGAGTACAAATTACATGGTTTGCAAATGACACCCAAGTATGTCAAGACAGTATATGTTACACACCCACAAATGAAGATGTAGGCAAGGTTATATCAGTAGTTATTATACCGTATAGAGTAAATCATGATGGGAAGGGATGTGAAGAGGGATATCAGTTTAAACGGTGTGTGGAGATATTGCCTACTTTGCCAATTATGAGTAACTTACGACAAGAGTTTATTACTAATCGACCAATGGAGGCTACAATAAAGAAGTTCTCGGATAACCACGAGCTTAATGAGAATAGTCAAGAAGAAGAAGCAGAGACATCAATTAGAATTGTCACATACAACATATTGGCAGATCAAAATGCCTCACGAGACCTCGACAACGAAGAGCGAATGTATGCACACTGCAAAAATGAACATATAATCAAATGGCGTCGTCATCCATTAATCGTACATGAATTACTATCGTACAATCCGGATATTATCTCATTACAAGAGGTTGATACCGATGTTTTCAATGAGTTATTAAAGCCTACATTTGAAGCATTTGGGTATGAAGGATACTACTCCCAAAAGGGTGTGGAAGAGTCATCGATTCGTGAAGGGTGTGCTATATTCTGGTCACTGTCTAAGTTTGAGTCAGTACGACCCGTTGATATGAAGACACATACATTCCGAGATTTGATACGACAATTCTCGTGTGATGAACGGCTTCACAAGAGTCAATGGAATAGTCTCAATGCCGTGTCCGACTTATTAGAGAAGCATGAGCATTTGAAACACGTTCTACATGAAAAGCTCGGACATGTTATGCAAACAGTAGTGTTGACACAACGATCTAATCAAGAGAAGGTTGTTATAGGTAACACTCACCTCTTCTACCACCCAAAAGCTAGCCATATACGATGTATGAAGATGTTAATGGCTTGTAGACAACTTCAGATTGAACATTGGGAGAATGAACATTGTCCAATCATCTTTTGTGGTGACTTGAATTCCCATCCAAACTCGGGAGTTATGAAGTTAATGCTTGATAGACAGCTATGCAAGGACAATGGCAAGACTTGGAAACATCTGTGTTCATATGAATGGTCACCAGGTGCTATTGAAGAAGGAGGAGGGATGCATTACGATGTCGAGGCAATAGGCTTGGAGTTTCCTTCATCATTTCCAACCTTCGTTTCGGCCTATGAGGATATGCCGGAGTTTACTCACTTTATCGAAGCCTTTGTTTGCACCTTGGATTATATTCTTGTGACGAACAACTTTGAGCTAGACAAGTCGGGAGCAACACCGAAGAGAGAAGATATTGAAAAGTATATTGCAATGCCAAATGAGGTTATGCCTAGTGATCATGTAAGTCTCGTTGCCGATCTTAAGTGGAAGAAGTAGATAAAAGATATGGAATTGACCAGTTTATGTGAGGAGATAGAAGATTATATGTTTGACAGACAATATAGATATAGTTTTGAACAGACAAATAGATAGAAGATAGTAATGTGAACAGTGTGTATTATATAAGAAAGTTTATTTATTTTACTCCCCCCCCCCCCCCCCCCCTTCATTATCAATGATTATACTGCAAACAATTCAACATCAGCTAACCAGTCGGGCAACACCTCATGATGGTTCAATACACTGTTTCGTCCAACAACTTGATTCGATAATACAGGCAACTCTGGAAGAGGAGGGGTAACAGCTCTTGACATTCGTCTTCCTATTGCTTGTCCCTGACCAACATATAGGAACTCCCCGCCATACGAGTATGCTGATGATTGCAATGGAGGAGAAGATACTGCATTATATTGAATAGATGATGGAAGCACTGCTGCAGCTTCCCTCCTCATAGTATTGATCGAAGATACCATCGACGACTGTGTGGATACCCCACCATTATTCTTCTGCAACTTCTTTAGTAGCTTTGATTGTCCCTCACGAAGAGCCTGACTAGTCTTTTGCACAGCCTTCTTATCACCAATATCTCTATATGCTACAGTGTTTCCATTTCCGTACTCGATTTGTTCTAGGAATCTCCCCCCAATCTCTCTCATCGCACCTACGATTGATCTTGATATTTTGATCTTTTCATGCCTCTCACATGTTGCGTAGGCAAGCTTATTTGAATTGACTACTTTTCTGTATGCTTTATTACCGGGTTGAATGTTGATCTGCTTTCCGGATCGTCCGAGGATGATATCGTTGTCATGGAGTATTGTGATGATTTCATTAGACATGATTGATGTGTTGTGTTGTTGATTTACTATTTAGTATCCTATGATTTGATATTTGCTATATTGATATTATACTGCTTTGCAATGGAGATTATATTTGTTTTATGAGCATATCTAGCGCGGAGTCAACCATCTTGCCTATCGATTGCAATGCAGTATTAGGCCGCGAGTATCTTGCTATGAGATAAAATTGCAAATTAATGCATGAACACCTGTATCGAAATCAGGGAAAAGCAAGTTGGTTTACCTATTCTCCTTTTTGTGGACGCCATTCTTTGGCAATGGATTAAGCATTTCTTATAATACATCTTCCAAAAACACCGTC
>Ga0214481_101283_pt1 | contig 10358 bp, 7 predicted proteins | sample M1_20Mar14CPVII9_4_FD_165057 | JGI IMG/M metagenome (GOLD analysis project Ga0214481, IMG submission 165057) | Marine eukaryotic communities from Monterey Bay, California, United States - M1_20Mar14CPVII9sort6BwellG10 | ecosystem: Environmental > Aquatic > Marine > Unclassified | place: USA...
TCTAGCCAACGTTTGGCCATCAAGTGGTGGTATGCCATCATGTAGGTGCTGTAATAGTGGTTGATTGGCATTGTATGGATGAATAACAAGTTGATGAACACTCTCAGCATGATTGTAGGGCCCTCCACCATACTTTTATAGCCCCATGTTGGCAGGTTTCATGCCTCAGATCAGGAAAAATCTCAATTTTCTGCCAACTCTCAGGCAAGTTTGGTCATCAAGTGGTGGTATGCCATCATGTAGGTGCTCCAATAGTGGTTGATTGGCATTGTATGGATGCATAACAGTGTGATGAACACTCTCAGCATGATTGTAGGGCCCTCCACCATACTTTTACAGCCCCATGTTGGCAGGTTTCATGCCTCAGTTCACAAATTTCTACTGCAAACATCTAGCCAACGTTTGGCCATCAAGTGGTGGTATGCCATCATGTAGGTGCTACAATAGTGGTTGATTGGCATTGTATGAACACTCTCAGCATGATTGTAGGACCCTTCACTATACTTTTACAGCCCCATGTTGGCAGGTTTCATGCCTCAGATCAGGAAAAATCTCAATTTTCTGCCAACTCTCAGGCAAGTTTGGCCATCAAGTGGTGGTATGCCATCATGTAGGTGCTCCAATAGTGGTTGATTGGCATTGTATGGATGCATAACAGTTGATGAACCCACTCAGCATGATTGTAGGACCCTCCATCATACTTTTACAGCACCATGTTGGCACTTTTACTCTCAATTTGAAACTTATTGTTGGAACTTCCAGATAGAATAAGATTCACTCAAGAAATTCCAATATTTAATTCATATGTATGGCGCTATAGGCGTAGTAATATATCTAGTAATATATCTGGTAGGTGAGTGGTTTATATCATGATGATCGGTATATGTTATATGTTTGTATTAGTAGCAATGCTGTTTTTGCATTGGCAATAGAAGAGATATGGAGAAGGCTATGTAAAGTCTATATCTTTTCTTTTAAGTTTTATTGGTAGATATGCTAATGTATTAACACTCTTATATTATCTTCGTATTTCAACTGCTACTCTGCGAACAAATTTCAATATCGGCAAAATAGATTAATAGTTATTTGTACCATACACGCATCACAATAAAAATGGTATCAAGTTCGAGGAAGAAAAACAAAGGAAAAGAGAGAAAGGCCAAGAAGATCAAGGAAGAGAGGGACATAGCTCATATAATGTGGTGGGGAATGGCAACTGGTGATTCGAAATTTGCTGGACAGACTACTCATATTACGTGTGATCATGGGTGTAGTGAACTGCCAAACTATTTAGATCATCCTGTTTGCAGGTTTATGAATGATTTAATTGTCGACTGGAATCGTAAGTCGGATGGTTCTGCTCTACAGAAAATCACATCTTTGTTCAAAACACACACTTAAATTTGGAATGATGATAGAAACAAGAAAATGGTAATGAACATTATGACAAGAATGGGAACGAATAGTATTCTATCAGGTGCAAATCTCAGTCGTTCGTTAACTATTGCTACATTAATTACTTTACTTGAAAATTATGACGGTAATGGTTGTTTGAATAAGACCATCAATAGCCGAGGTGTAGCAACAAAGTTAAGAGATCATGATGTAAGGTCAAGTAGTGTTAGACGTGATGCTTTGAAGTTCTATTCGAAAAGGATATCTTGTTCATGTCTAAAGGAAATGTATCAGGAGGCTAGGAGAACTCTTCCAAAGACGGGCATATGCTTCGGTTGTCAAAAGGAGAAGGAACGAGTGGCACTATCTGTGTGTAGTAGATGTATGATTGAGCAGTATTGTTCAAGAGATTGTCAAGTTGCCAACTGGCCTGTTCATAAGAGGGATTGTGGCATATGCGTCAAATTCTCATGGATGACAGACGAAAAGGTATCATACTAGATAGGATGCTCGTGGCAAAGATTCATATTCATAAAAGTAAAAGGTTATATATGATTGATATATAGATATATGTTTTATCAGTCTGATCATAAGACTACTGCTTCATTCAGTCTTTTTAATCAGTCGTCATTCAACATCCACTTTTATCAATCACGCTATCATTATTACAAGAAACCACTTGCATTTGGGCTTATAAATGATACATAATATCTTTTACATGCTGCAATCATCTCCTCTTCGGGGCATTTTGATTCTATACAGGAAGATCGATTACATACTTTATTCATCCACTTTGATAAACAATGAAAGTTGTTGGCCAGTAATATATCATCATGAAAATTAATACCACGAAAGTAGGGTAATGTAACATAGAATCGTTGTATCCATGGAGCTGATATACATTCAGCATAGGAGAAGTCGGTACCAAGTAAATAATCTCCCGTTGTTCTTTGTTTCAATATCCTTTCAATGGTTTCTAGACTTTGTATCCAAGTAGCAACGCATCTATCCACTTCTTGTTGTGATGTCGCTGTAAGTATACTATAATATCTATCAGTAATACTTCCCCACTCATCCAAGAATGTGTCAATCAACTCTTCATCCTCTGTATTATTTGGATACAATCCATCACCTTTTCTATCTACTCCCTCGATATGTTTTGATACATATTTTGTCACGACATCACTTTCTATAACTAACTTATCTCTATGCTCTAATAATGGTACTAATCCTGACCCGTACGATCTACCCGATGCAAGTTGATACTTCTCCAAGAAATCAGCAGGTTTGTCACTCAAATCTATCAACTTGTGATCGAATTTTACATTCTTTTCCAGAAGAGCTATCCATGGCCGCTGAGCGAATGGTCAGACTCCGGAGTTCCATAGAACGATATTAGCAGTATTAGAGAGCCCTCTTGCGGATGACAAGAGTATGGAAACGATGAGGAGGAGTATAATAGTAGCTATCATTGCAATGGCAAAGAGGAGATTGGAGGAGATAGTGATTTTGATTTGGAATTTTTGGTATCCAAGCGAGCCGGATTTGCATATATACATTATCTGCACGAACGAATCTAAGTGAATGAGGAGATATGTATGACGATTGGTATCAAGAAGAAGATACAGCAGTATAGTATGTAGCCCTAAAGGCATTTTGATCATGGGATACAAGATGGCTGTACATGACTAAGTATTCTATGCAAGTCTCTAAAATCTATCTCTAGTTTTATCTTTTCAATACCCTTCGTAGTATATGCCCAGTCTGTTTCATATTAGGTATACTCAATGGATATACCTCACCTAAACTCTTTACATATTCAAAACAACTACCACTACCAAAACTCTCTTCATTCATTATATCATCCTTCTCAACATGATACGGTGGACCATTCGGTCTTTGCCATTCATTCTCCTTGTATTTAACTTCTATATAAACAGTGCCGTTTGGTTTTATATATTCAGATAATCGTTTGCAGTATGCAGATCTCATGTCTAATGATAATGCACCAAATGAATCTTTATCGTATATGGCATCGAATGAGTTTAATAATTCTGAACGTTTTGTTAAGATATCGCCTTCGTATAAGGTCACTTTACCACTGGTATGTTTCCATTGCTTCTCTTCCTTGCTGCTACAATCATTAGTGTCTACTACTGACCAATCACTAGCATCACCAAATTGAAGTCGCACAACCTCCAATGCCTCGGGTACTATATCAATTGCAGTAACTTCATGTCCTTGACTGTATGCGTAGTGAATGAATGGATCATCACCTGCCAATGGACATAATATACGTAATGGCTGTGCACTCGTCTCTTCTTTTTGTTGATCGCCTTTGTCGTTAGTAGTTGTAGTGTGATGCTGTTTTATATAATCAAGTGCAATCTTCTTTGCATTTATATCATCAACTTTCCATCGAGGTGATCCACCTGAGAGTATATCTGCCCAAGTATCTGACCATGCCATATTAATCGATGTGTGTTGATAATACCGTCGATTAGAATTGTTTACTCTGATATTAATATTAGTCGAGAAAGACAATACGTACTGTTGCTGTATGAGTATAGAACAAAGAGACTAATTTTGATGGCAACGATATGATCAAGAATCATTTAAATGGAGCACCTACTTGCTGCTATGTATTTTGTAGAGACCACACGATGATAATAAGGATACTCCTCTACTATCCATCAATCGTACTCATCTCTCATTTATTTTTTGCAATCCACTTCCCTCTTTTCAACCTGCCGATCTCAAGGGGGGCATCAAACTGAAAAAAATTGTTTTCGGCCAAAATTGAGTGTACAAGAAATTCGACTCCTTTTGTTAGTGTTTGTTAGTACGTTGAGTTGTCAACGCAGTAAAGTAAGAGTCTATGAGGATGCGTGTTAAGGTAAGAATAAAAAAAGAGTGAGTTTGTATTGATTGACGGCTCCTACACTATTACTCTCTTGATAGACGCTCTAATATCCTAGCCCCGCTACCGCATTAATAACAATATCATATATAATCACAATGAGAATAGTATCATCAATAGCCCTAGCAGCACTAGCTTCTACCTCCCCCCCAACATCAACCTCGGCAGTTAAACTTTCCAAACAAAATGCAAACCGCAACAAAAAGAAGACAACTACTATATTTCATAAAAATAATGTTGACATGAACAAAGGCACATCCGCACAACGTACCATACTTAATAAAGTATCAACTGCTCGTACCCAACGTCGTGAGGCTCGTGCTACTACTGTCGGTGGAGAATCTCAGTATCATCGTAGAGGTGCTGCCACAAATGGAAGTGGAGTGATGAGTAACATGGAGAAGAAGACAAATGTTAATCATGTTGATATTATGGATAGAGCATTAGAACGTCGTACGGTATTCAAGGAGAAGAAGTTGAAGAAGGATGCTACTTCTGAGGAGTCCACTGGGGAGGCCGCGGAGGCGAACAAATTCGATAAGTATCAATCTCCAAATGAAGAGGATACCAACGAGCCTGTTGTACCAGATATCAAACAAAAGAAGCGTAGACAAACTACGACAGATGAGGAACGTGTACAGCGTCGTAAGGCACGTCAGGAACGTCGTGCTGCTCGTAAGGCTGCTGGTGGTGCTTCACAGCCACAATCTCCTAGATACCCTGAAGAAAAAGAAGATAAGACGAAAAGTGAGACCCCTGAAGAAGACGAGGAGGCAGCACCAATTGCCGATAAGCGTCAACGTCGTACTACTACAGCTAATAAGGAACGTTTACCTAATCCCCGTCCTGGGAAACGTCCTATCAAATCATCATCCGAGGCAAACCGTTCCTTGGCCGATAAGCATAAAGAGCGTGAATTACGTCAACCACACTCACGTACTAAAATGGGAGTTGAAGTAAATGCCGATGGTACCACTGTACTAGATGAAGAAGATATTGAAGAGGAACAAGAGAAGCTCCGAGGCGGTGGTGGACCCACAGTCGAAATTAACAACGTCGAACAAGACAACTACACAACACGTAATCTCAAAAAGTCCAAAAAGTCATCATACAGTTATTCATCTAAGTCCAATTCGTATGATTGGGATGAATATGATTGCATTGTCCGGTTAACTAACCTATCAAAAGAACAATGGTTTAGTGATATCTTTTGGATGGTACATAGTGACAAAGTCGAGTTACCATTATGGAGTTATGGCTTTCCAGTATTTGATGACTTGGCTATCTTAGCTACGAATGGTGATCCATATGAATTGATCGATTATTATACATGGAATGATGATGGTGTGTTAGAAGTTGATGCTGTCCGTGGCCCATTGGAGAATGGTGATAGTTTATTATTTGGTATACCCAAATCTGGCTCGTATGATTTGTTTACCATGGCAACAAGCTTTATCTTTAGTAATGATGGATTTGTTAGTATTGATGCTGGTGATATTGATGATGATGCTACCTGGTTCTTATGGGGATTAGATGCAGGTGTTGAGGCGAATACACAGTTATGTTGGACTGTTCAGGCATCATTCTTGGACTTCCCACCCAACTCGGAATGTTATTATATTGATGAGGATATTGCCGATGAGAATGACAACTCATTTCCCGGTGAGGGGTTCGTATATGTCCATTCTGGTATACATGATTTAGATGATAAGCGTGACCTACAAGACTTCTTAGCATTCACATGTGATGATAGGGATGCTGATAGTTTCGTGGAATACTTCTCAAGTTTAGGATTTGATGATGACTTCTTATTGTATGATGATGATCGAGGTCAGAATGATAAAGATGATCAAGATTTCTTAGACTTTGTGGAAGATAATGATGATCAGTATGGTAATTACATCATATTCCAGATTGCTCTTGATGCTGGAGACTTTGATGAGTTTTGCGAGTAAGTGAACACATCTTATGTAGTGTTTTTTGTGTATATTCTTGTTGAGGTTGCTAACCATATACTCATTGACCAACATCGCCCTACCACAGTGAGCTGGATGACATTAATGACTTCCTATTCAATGCCTTTGAGACTCTTGAACCTCAAGTCTTTGACTTCCGTACCCCAATGATGAAAGTGGACATGAAGTGTTAACGGATATGTCCTCCAAGATCAAGCCAAAGTTGTTGTCTCTCTGTTGTTTGATAAACCATCCAGATATGAGACTGTTTATGTATCGAGCCTTCATGTGTTAAACACTATTGTGTATCAAGTGTCTGACTAGAGAATGGCGATAGATGTTGTATTGCCTTAAAAGAATAGAAAGTTGTACCTAATATGACAGATTTATGTTTAGATTCTAGCTCGTTGCTCGTTCATCTCTCCATTGGTGAGCTCTCCTTACATCCACAGATAGTTACTCTACATACCAGGCAAGACCATCTAGGTTACATAACAATAACATACTTATGATTTAGTTAGAAAGAAAACACCACACTTTACTCAGTCTCGTCTATCCAATTAATACTGTAGCAGACAACAACACAAGAGCAAGAGATACCCCGGTGGCTAGAACATGACAAGAAGAATCATCGTCGTCATCTATATCATCGGTGGGCAAGGTCTGATCCTTTGCTTCCTTGACAGTGACAGTAGGTTGACCGGTCTTGATACTTGAGATTGACACATTCTTGAGAGATTCAACACCAGCCTCGCTTGCCTTGGTCTGAATGGATGTCGTCAAAGCACCACTTTCTACCTTGACAGAAAAATTGTTTGTGACGGATTGATACAACTCTTCGGAAAGTGAATCTGCCTCGTCGCATTTCAATGAATCACAGGTTTCCTTAAGGATGACCTCAAATTGAATATCAACACCACTCGAGCTAGCCGAGTCGTCCTCCTGAAGCCACCTAAGAAGACGCCTAGCAACAGACAATCCCCCGACGCTGAGGATACGAACAATAGCTCCCTCGGGAAGTAAATCACCAAAGACAGATTCCAAGATGTCAACTACCTCATCCAACTTTGTAATGTCAATGTCAGTCATGTTAAGACCTTCCAATTTGACCTCAACCTCAAAGGCTACCTCAATCTCACCAAATACTAATGCAGTAGGAGAAGGAGATGGTTGATTTGTGGGCTTGGGTGTCGGTTTGGCGGATGGCTGTTTGGTTATAGGCATGGAAGTTGGAACAGAAGTGGGGCTTGAAGTTTGAACAACAACAAACTCGACACTACTCGGCTGAGGTGTTGGAGATACGCTGTACTTCCAATCATCATCATTCTCATTGTGATGGTTGTTGTCATTTACCACAGCATCATCTAACCATAATCCATCACACACAGGCTCGAGGCAGTACTGAGCAGTTTCAGAACTCAAGTTGCTAATCAAATGACAAACCTCGTCAATGTAGAGGTTCATCTCTTCTTCGTGATGGTGTGGCGGGGAAGGAGGTGGTACAACATGCCAGTCGTCATCGCCATATGGCATTGAGAAGTCGTCCTCGAATGAATAACTAAAGCTCATCTCAGGCTCGTAAATTGCCCAATCGTAATCATTCTCAGTGTATGCAAAGCTCATGGAGAGATGCATAAGAGGTGTGGGAGAAGGCGTAGATACGTCTACCACTTCTCCACCGCAATGAATGTAGGCATCTTCCAAAGCCATTCGGTTGCATGATTGGTGATCGTGAGATAGAGTACATGCCCAGTTGCCATTTCCGTCCTCGAGTAATGTTGGTGTCCCACCATCGGGATCAGTTGCAGTTGATCCACGAAGATGGTCGGTCATACAATGCAACAAATCCTTATCAAGAGACTCATCGTGAAACTTAATGTCCATCATGGCACAAGAATGCATCCACTCATCAAGGATTGCATCCTTACTCTCGGGATGGCATAGATCCTCCCAACACTCGGGCATTGTCATGAGCTTGTGAATATCATCGACAGCTTGTTGGTAATGATCGGCATGAACAAACGCCCCAACTTGGAGGCAGTGATCCTTGGCGTGAGTAGCTATTTGATAGATGTCAAACTCATGATCGACTGGTGCAGTACACATGTGTGAAATCTCATGTTGGGCAAGCTGGTGAACATCTGTGTTGATAGTGCTGTGATGGTGATGGTGGTGCATGCCATGAATCACTTCAATCGATCGAGAGAAGACGCATGACATCTCCTCAACTTCTGCACATTGACCAAGCATCCAAGTAGTCTCCTCCTTGATAAAGTCGAGGTATACCGAGTGAGCACCTTCGTCTTCGTGGTTCTTGTTGTCATGTTCACAGCCATTGTCTGCTGGAACACCCCAACAATGTTGTGCACTGAACAACTTGAATAGCTCAGCTGAAGCGAGTGAGGTAGCACCAGGTGGAAGTGTTTCACCAAGTTCAAGACATTGTTCCTCAGCACCAGCCATTAATAATGACACAACAAAGTAGATCTCGGCATCGTTTGGTTCCTCGACACAAGGAGGAGGTTCCATGAGCTGATCGTCATTGTTTGTATGAGTATTATCAAAGGTGTCTTGGAGTCTCCTGCGTACCCGATCAAGACTATCGCCGCCAAAGCCGTCGTCGTTAGAATCTCCAACAAAGAGGAGGTTCATCATTTGATCAAACAAGCAAGGATCGATTGACTCTAGATCAGCACCGGCACACGAAGCAATCTCCTCAATCATGATCTGGATCATGAACTCGGAAGGACCACTGCCATTTGATCCTTCCTCACAGAGTTGAATCCAACACTCTTGAGCACCAAAGAGACTAGCAAAATCGGCAACAGTATCATCAACCTCCTGGTCAGAGATTGCGAGTCCCTTGCTCATGCAGTCATCCTTTGCACCAACAACAATGGAACGGACAAACAACTCGTTGGGAAGCTCGGGTGCTTGGCATTGATCATTATCGCCACTAGCCATTTGTAGGAATCGATGATGCGGTTGACTAGATGACATATCCATTGACATGAGTGAATGGATAGTGCTCTCATACAAGCAGGTATCACGTTTCAAGTCCAACTCGGCACACTGTTCAACGTATGAGATTGCAATGTTCATACCATTCAATCCACCGGCATCGTTATAATGCATCATGTTATCGTCATCATCGTATTGGTGTTGCCAGTCATCATCATCATCGTTACAGCCGCCCTCGTCAATTGGCAAGCAATGGGGAGAAGCAAACACGGCTGTGAGAAAGGGATAGAAAGGGATAGAGAGAGTTGTGAGACGACGGAATGAGTTGAAAAGGACACGTGACATATGATATGAGTACTACAGACAACTTACTAGCAATGTCAGTGGTAGCCTTGTAAATATCATTAGACGTGATTGATACACCCTCGAGGGCACATGCCGATTGTGCCTCAGTCTCATCCAACATCATTGACAGGAAGAAGACAAACTCAGACTCGCTTGGTGTTTCACATGAGTTCTGGAGCTTCCTCTGTAGGCCTCCACCTTGAGTGTAATCATCATCCCAATCCATGTCTGGTGGTTCACTAAAGAGTAATCCAAGGATGTGATCACGAAGACAGACGGGCATGTCTGGTTCTACTCCTGCACATGCCGAAGCTTCCTCAAACATAATCTCAATGAATAGAGGATCCGAGGGAAGACTCTCGTCGTCACACAACTTCTCATTACACTCAACATTGGAAAATAAGGTTGTAAATCCAGCCACGGCACTTTCAAACTCTTGTTCAGGTACTGAACCACATTCTAATCTCACACTATCCATGATATAACGTAAATCTTGTTCACTAACGTCCGGTGTATCACAATCGTTATCTTCCCCTCCAGACTCTACTGGAGCGAGTAGAATTTCTCCATCGTCATCTCCCATTGAGGAAGGAGGACCGTCCATTTCTGAAAAGAATTGGATAGTCTTGCTAACCAAGCAAGAATCCTTGTCCAATTCAGCCTCGGAACATTGGTTCAAGTATTCAAAGTAAATGTTAACTGGATTAAAACCCTCGTCATTATTATTATGATTTGGTTCGTTCGTTGTTGGATGAGGTAGTTGACATCTTGGAATCTGTCTT
>Ga0214481_101287_pt1 | contig 10339 bp, 11 predicted proteins | sample M1_20Mar14CPVII9_4_FD_165057 | JGI IMG/M metagenome (GOLD analysis project Ga0214481, IMG submission 165057) | Marine eukaryotic communities from Monterey Bay, California, United States - M1_20Mar14CPVII9sort6BwellG10 | ecosystem: Environmental > Aquatic > Marine > Unclassified | place: USA...
ATGCGTGATTTAGACCTCCCCTGTAAAGATATCCGTACAAGAGAGGTGGGTATGAAACAGATACAAGAGCAAGTAAGTCCTGATGATGTAGAGCTGATTCGACGAGATTATGTTGCCAATGGTGGCTGGGAGACATTTCTGGCATATGAAGACCCACAGAAGGATATCCTAATTGGTCTGTTGAGGTTGAGGAAGGCAAGTTCTGTTGCATTCCGACCGGAGATATCAGATGTGCCCTCATCAATCGTGAGAGAGCTTCATGTTTATGGAACAGCAGTGGCAGTGTCTGGACGTGATCCTACTCGATTCCAGCATCAAGGATTTGGTATGTTGCTCATGGAGGAAGCAGAACGAATAGCTCGGGAAGAGCATGGAAGTGAGAAGATACTTGTTATATCTGGAGTTGGCACAAGACATTATTATAGAAAGATGGGATATGAGCTCGACGGGCCATATATGAGTAAGATGTTAGATTGATCTTAAGTAAATAACACCTCGGTAGCAACAACTTACTGTAATTGTCTTATTGTTCTGGGCTGAAAAGATACTTTTAGTGGGTATCCTAGCCCCTAGCCGATACTGTAAAAAAAACATCTCACCAGACCTTTGCAATCAATATCAGTATGCAATTGCTATCATTGATCACGCTCTTGACATGCAATGTATGCATTGTGTCTTCATTTCTTAGTATTCATGAATATGGGGTTACCCCAGTTCAATCTTTGCAGCGGTATCGAAAGCCAAATCATCAAGTAAGATCTACTCATAGAAAAACATCAACAATTAGATATGAAAGCAGAAGTAGAAGAACAACATTACAAATGGGATATAAGTCACCAGATGAAAAGAATAATTACAATGATGATGCCTTTGGTTTAGTATTTCTCGCTTCAGCATTTGAAGGAAATGTCGACTTTGCTGGTACTTTTTTGGTATTGAGCGCTATTGGAGCAATATCAATATCAAGAGGTATTCTGCAAAAGGATGATCGATTGCCCGGTGTAGTTGCAGTCTTTACTCTACTACTCGCACCGATTGTATCGTCGATTAGGCTGACCGGATCTCTTGATAATATGTCACTTCCTACAACTGTAGAGTTTGGATTGGTTATCATTAGTGTAGTTTGGTCATTTGTTAATTGGAAGCAACAAGAAGAGAGCATCAGATGACAGAACTAATTTGCATATGCAGGCTGCAGGTCTTCACTTGCACAATAGCAGTCTTCATCACTACAATACGCAAAAGCAACATAAAAGTGTTTGCATATTCTATCTCCCATTGTGAAGATCTGTAAGAAATGGGTCATACTTAAAGGGAGACGTGTTTATGATTTGACACATAAAACGTCAGATAATGTAATAATGTTGTCAAGTTATTAGACATGCTTCTCTTTTCTTGATACAAGTTATGCTTAAGTTTACAATATGATATTTACTCTTCAGCAGGTGCTTCCTCTTCGGCTGGTGTTTCCTCTTCAGCTTCTTCCTCTACTGCGGCGGCAGCCTCCTCAGCCTACATATTGCACATTCATCAAGAAGCACAATCAGTTCGTGAAAGGAGAGATAGCATTAGAGAAGGAATGGGTTAGCAAAGAATCATGCATGTTCGAATGTAACCGAGAAATAAAATCATATCAGTACATAGCCACATAGGGTTCTCAAGACACTTTCAAGTATCATAATCAAACTTTGTCATTGCATAGAAAATGCACATAAGATATGCACAATCTAATCTCCTCTTCTACTCTTACCTTGGCTTTGCAGTAAGCATCTTGCTTTTCTCTTCTCTTCTTTGTGCATTTAGCATCCTTGGCATAATCAGCAGGTACCGACACTCCAAGTGCAGAAGCCTTGACGGCAATGCGCTTCATACTCTTCTTATAAATTGTTGTACCAGCTTCATTGGTTAAGAAACCCGGGACTGCATATTAGGTCAAAACGTAGTCTGCTCTCTAAACTAGACAGAATATCCCTCTTTTCACCCCGCCCACCCCGCAGTACGTGATTGTGTGTGTGCAAGGAGAGTTTTTCTGTACCACAAAAGCTTCTTCAATGGCAGGCCTAGGATATATATCCTGGATCACTGACCCCATCTCATTTTGACAAAAAAAGATCCACACCTCATCAAGTCAGAATGTAAATCTACGTACCTTATTCTTGTCTTCTACTACAACATATTGCAATATGTAGTTTATACTATCTCGGTGCTTTGGCATCGTTATATTTGAATGGTGTATGTATATCACCGTCGCTCACCGGTATCATAACATCGAGTGGTGAGATGATCGGATTTTAGCACTCTCACACTTAGAAAATAGCTAGATAAAAATAGCTAGAAAAAATGACACTCTTACACTCCCAATACAAAAAATAAAGCTAAAACTAAAACTAAAACTAAAAACTTACAATTCATAATTATCAACTAACCAATGTTGGTATTAACAGCTAATAACAAGTTTATACTATACATCTACCATCACATCAATAAATACAGCATACTAACCAACATACATATATGTACTAAATAAAGCATGTCGTTTTATAATATAAAGTCCTCCGCCAGGACAAAACGGCATGATACGATACAGAGTTCACCACATCGTTCAACCCGTGAATTGTTTAGTACTAGTACTAAATTATCATCTGCTATGAGATTTAGTACATCTTTACTGGAGAGCAATGACACAACAAGTACAAGTTATGAGAATCTCCCACTATCTCCTTTGAAAAAAGCTAGAACAGGTAAGTATATATGAATATGTTGTGTGGTGCATTTGTTTGTTATTTTGGTTCTTTTAAATTATCAACTAATGAATTCTGTTATGTATAATTATCAATCCTATCCATTTCATACAGGTAATTTTACATCATCCCCACAAGGTGAAAACTTATCAAATACTAAAGAGTTAAAGATTATACAACCTCACTTTAATTGTGAAAATTTTAGTGAAGGTTTAGTAGATAAAGAATTATTTGGTGCATTTGATGAAAATGATGATGTATATTCTAAATACAGTTCTTGTAGCGGTGGAGAAGAGGAGGGTGGAGTTAGCCGAAAGGATAGGGATAGGGAATTGGTTCGTTTAGATCGTGAGAAGAATGGTAGTAAGAACTGCAAACGTAGGAAAGGAGTTGGTAGGAAGGAAAAGAGGAAGAGAAAAGAACAAGAGTTTAGGCAAATGTGAGTATTGGTATTTATTGAATATCTTTGTTGGTTTGTGGTGGTATTTGTTTCTGTTTATATATTGTTTTTTAATTGTTAACATTTTAATTATGTAATTTTACAACAGGGGATCGAGGCAGAATAATACCGCTGTACCCGTGCCATCTGTGGCACAAGAGGAGAATACAGAAGAGAATGATTTTGATAGAATTGGAAGAGAGTTGGATAAACTTGAGGCTGTCAAGAGAGTAGAGAGTCGGGCAGCTGAGGAGAATCTTGTTGAGCCACATGCAGAGGAGAAGGTATGGCTATCATATGTTATTGCTTTTTCATACTGTACTCTTTTATCCCTCACCCGTCACCCATATTGTCTTAGGCTGACGAATCTTCCTTGTCAGACGAGGGTGCCGCTGTTACTGCTGCTTCTTCTCAAAATGGAGGTGGTAATAAGGATATGGAGGTAGAATACGAGGCCGAAGAAAAACGTGGGGAGGAAGTAGAATCTATGGCAGAGGAACCTAAGGTGAGGTACATGTTATTGATTTACTCATATCTTGTATTATTATGCCTTCTCAACTCACACCTAACTCTATCTTCTTCTATTCCTTGTCTATACACTATAGGTCAACATGTCTATGCCCTCTTCCGTCGGGAAGAGTGGTCCTACTGCCGAGGTTGACACGGAGGTAGACACCGAGGAACGATCTACGTCAAAATCAAGCGACGTTACAAACAGCAAGACATCAAATATTTCTCCTCTATCGTCGGAATCGTCAGCAGCAGCTGCCGCGGTAGCATCTGCTTCTGTCTCGGCAAGTATCGACAGTCAGTTTGTTCAAGCCCGGTCTCACCTTGAGAAGGGAGAGTTCCAGCAGGCTTTGGATCAATACTATGATATTTTTGCCACGCTGAGCCCTTCTGAAGTTGCTTCTTACGGAAGCAAATGTGCAAATGGTATAGCCCGATGTCTGATTGTTTCTACAGATCATGGGCAACATTTAGATTCGGATCAATTGGTTTACCTCCGCGATCTTCTTGAGAAATTCGTCTTTCTAGAGGATCAAGGCATATTTATCCACAATGAATCCTTAGTTGTTAGTTGCCAGTTTTTGGCATTTATTTACAAGCTACAACTAAACAGTCAAGCCACTACATTGTCTACAATTGAAGACATGGCGGACATGGTCGTGGTGATGAATAAGCTTGAAAGTGTAGTCCGAGCGGTTAATAAATCAAATTATACTTCTGATGATAGGAAGAAACTTTGTGACAAGTATTTGGCTGATGCCAGAGATGTATTTGATGCTCTACTTGTTAATTTTGTAGAAATAGATAATGTTGAAGAGTTAGATGAAGCACAGGCAAGAGAACAACGTTATATGCTTTTCACAAATCTTTACAAGTCAATGATAAATCAGATGCAACTTGACAAACAATATGCAGAGTTCAATGCGATTAGTACTGAGGAGAGAGAAAGATTGGAGAATGAGCTTAAGGAAGCAGTGGCAGCAAGCAATGTCTCTGATGGATCCGGCGATGCCGAAGGTGAAGAGTCTATGGATACCATGTCAAATGATGATGGTGCTGAGAGACCAAGAATCACCCCAACAGTTGGGATGTGTGTGTCCTTAGAATTCAAAGAGCGGGGTGGTGGTAAAAAGCGGTATAATGGCGTTGTGTGTCGTGTAGTCAAGGGTGTGGATGGTAGTGGGTTCAACTTATCTGTGGCATTTGTAGATGAGGAGTATGTTGAGAGAAATGTTTCTTATCCTAAGGAGGATGACTCAAAGTTGCAATTCGTTCGTGACACTGAGGGAAATATCAAGACAGCTACCGTACCTGATGACTGGCCTGAATGGGTTGTAGATGACGAGGAGGAAGAAGAAGGTGAAGAAGTTGGTGGTAATGGTATGTACCGAAATTTCAGATGTCTTATTGATCATGTTTATCTTCCTATTCTTGTACTCACACTCTTGTTTCATGTTCTAGGATTAGACGGCTACTCTATGAAAGATTTACAAGCCAGGGGGAATGCTGACGGTCTATCTGACTATACAGACAATGACTTCTTTAGGGGAGAAGCTCAGAAGGTGTTTGGAGACGATCTTGATAAGATTATTCGTCATGCGTTGAAAACTCAAGGTCTTGATGGTGTAGCCATGCATGACGGTTATGTTGCAAGTATGGGTGATATCCGTGTTGTGTTTTTCGGCAATTACCCTCCTTCTACCAATCTAGATAGAGTGAAGAAGCGTCTGTTATGGCTTGGCCCAGATGGACTCCCAGGCGAGCCCTGCTGGAGGAAAATGTTTGTCACGTTGATTGACATCTACGTTCGAAAGTATGGATGGGAGTACGAGGTAGCCAAGAACTTCGTCATGCGTACCACCGTTGTTATCAACCGAACACCTGTTGTTATGCATGGAAGTATTCGTAGGAACAACAAGGCGGCATATGAAGAGAGTGTCAAGTTCACAGACAAATTGAACAAGGAATTTATTCAAAAGATTATCCCACAAATGACACATCCGAACTTGCATCTTTTCATGTTTGGCGAGCCAGTATATGAAGCTCTCAATGATCTTCTTCAATCAATTGCAAGTGGTAGTTCCAACGTCTCCATTCCTCAGACTGATAAGCTTGATCACATGCTTCGATACCATATTTGTTGGGCAAATCGTCAGTCATTTGAGAATCTTCATAATGGATTCAATGAGGCATGTGCATCTTCTCAAGGCGTCGATCCTGATCCTATTACTAGTGGGGAACACAACTATTTGAGTGGTACCAAAAAGAGGGGATGGTCAATGATTGATTTAGTTGAGAAGGAAGAACGAGAAGCCCTACTCAAAGATTATAATGCAGATGAAAAGGCAAGGGAAGCTTTTCAGACGGTGGAAGAGTTTGCTCTTTATAAAGCTGAAGCTTCTGACAAGAAAGCACCTCATCGTGTTCTTGTTTGGCGAATGAAGGACATTACAGATGCAAATATCCAGCTGATGTGGAGTACCACTACCGGCCTTCGTAATAGGTGTATCCTAAAACAAGCGACGGTTAAAGCTAGTGCTAAACGCCAACTTGCCAACATTCCTCCATTAGTCAAGTGTACACACAAGATGAGTAACAACAACGACCACGATAGTGTCGAGAAACTAATAGGTGGAAGCGGAGTCAATATTGGCAACATCAACGATGAATCATTGACTCAATTACGCCAAGGATTGTTTGTTGCCATACAGATATCAACAACGGACAAATGTTGGCCATATTGGCCACATATCGAGACAGATCAGCAGGGTGTAACTCTACCGCCACCAGATACTTCTCATGATAAACAAGGTTTCACACTTCGAAAGAAAGTAGTGAAGGAAGGTGTAGAAACTTGGCATAAGGTTGTAACAAGTTTAGCCCGTCCAAGGACAGCTTCGTGGATGTTGGGATGTGGGGGTGCCACGTTTAATAACTTGTCAGATTCAACCGATACTATGGTTATATCAAACACAACAGTTAAGTATATTTCCAAAGATCGGAAATCCGAAGGTGAATACGGATTCTGTCAGAAGCTTGAGAGTGAAGAGGAAGGTATGTTTGACCCCTCGTGTCTCAAGTATCCAGATGCTTTCTTACATCAAGATCATTGGGATGACCTTGTAACAAGCCTACAAGTGTCTAGAAGTGACGTTACGAGACCGCAAGTTATTAAATACAACAAGAAACTAAGAGGGGAGGGCATCAATGGATGGGAGAAGAAGAAGAAGAAGAAGAAGAAGGATTGAATTATATTTTGAGTCTGAGTATCTATCTTGGAGATAATACAAAGAACATAACCAATTAGACACAACAATTTTAGAAACCCTCGATCTCTTTTAATGTTGAATCGAAATTATCCTTTGTTAATCCAGATATACTCTTCCTAACCGGTGCAGCTGTGCCCTTTGTGGCGATGTGCAATTGTGTAGATAGGGGAGCCTTGGTGGCGGGTACGAATGCCGATGCAGAAGCAATCGATGCAGCTATGATACAAAAGGTAGTCTTCATTGTTGTATATATAATGATATAGGGAGTGGTTTTGTTGATATGAACTGATTTATTATGAGATGAAAGTATGTGGTGAAGTTGATAACATACTCATCTAAGTAATACGAGCTTCTAAGCTAGAGCTGTAGGGGGAAAAATCTGAAAAAAGAGAGCATTTTTGATTCAGTCGGCGATGAAACGGTTGGTATCCTAGCAACTACATATATTACTCAGCATCAGATCAGACAAGGCCCGCTGTCTATCTCGTATGGTATGCGTCATCGCTACAGTCCCCACTATTCTGGAGATTAGCGCGAACCATTCAGCATCCCTGGCCGCAGGCCAGAGGGATGCTGAATGAGAGCGCGGAATTTCATGGCGTCACTCGACCATCACTAATTGATAATTTGATATTGATGACGATAGCACTGCAATAAATATTATAACCGATCTATACTAAACTAATACTCATCTCAAGCACAGAATAGTTCTAGAAGCTCGTTAGCTGCGGCGTTATGTTGGTTAATGCGTCATGATTCGTCATTTTTTTTGCAAAGGTCTTGAGAGTAAAATGGCGATACAACGTTCTCCTTCAAATTCCATGTTGACTGCTAGGCTCGGCAGTCTCTGCATCTCTATCCATACCATTGCAACCACACCCGTACAATACATTAGATAATCACTCTAGTCATCAATCATCCTCTTACTCATAGGCACCCTAGAGAGGTACAATCAAATACATAAGTAACATACGACAAAATCGTTTCAGCTACAACTCTTTACCAATCATACCACTCGCTCCCCACATATGATACCATGAAGCCCGGGCAAAAGGTTAAGATAAAAAATCTAGTGTCAGCAGCTCAGCATAATGGACAGATAGGCAAAATTACAAAATCTAAAGCTCCGAATGGTCGAGTAGGTGTCAAACTTGATTCAGGGAAGATATTAGCTATCAAACCTGAGAATTTAGAAGTATTGCAACAAACATCTACAACTGCAACAACTAATGATGTGCCTGGGCAGCGTACACTGAAACGTGATAATGCACTTTTGAGAGAGTTTGACGGAAGTCCTGATCCCAACACATTGGCATTATATTATCACTTTGCTGATAGTGCCTTTGATGCATATAACGCACCAGAATTGATATCTCAGCTGTTGCAGTATTATAAACACAATCTACAACTCAAGCTCGTTTGTCCTCGCACCATTGGACACAATCAATACTATTTGCTTTGTTTGCAGCATAGTGAGCATGAGAAGAATACTTTATGTGAGTTGGCATTCAGCTCTGGCAGATCTTTTACAGGCATATGCACATTAGTGAAGAAGAGATGCTTTGTCTGTTACAAGCCGAATGTACCTCTATGCAAAGACTGTTTATGTGCATGTTTTTGTTCTGATAAATGTAGGAATAGTGACATTGGTAGAAAACATGACGAAATATGCAAACAAGTGGATGTTACTAAAGTGGTATTGGAAGATGAATCTCTCTCCCTAAATGATGATATGGCGGTTGATAGAAACAGAGAATGTCAATATAATGATGTATTGATATAAACATAGAACTATCATTCAAGTAACTAATATTTCCTTAGCTTTGTATTGTGTAGCTACTATTTAAACCACCCGGCCATATTTTCTGCTAATTTCTCAGTGTTCTTCTCCAGATCTCCTACTTCAATCTTACTGTAAGCATAAGCACATTCTTCTTCATTAAATTTTGTGTCTTGTAATGTAATTGTTTTCGGTATACCAACTTTAGGCTTCCTCGCCAGCATCCACTGACCAGGATAGGCTCTATGCATCAAACATCCCGGTGCTGCTTCTTGTGGCGCAGCACCTAAAGACCAGACCGGAACAAACTCCTCCATGAACAGTTTCCGTGCTTCATCAGTTGCAAATTTCTCCACAAGCGATAGTCGAGCATTCAATAGGATGATGCATGTACCCTGACCAGACTCTTGACATATCCGTTCAATAGCTATAAGTTCCTTTATACCAGGACTAACAAACATTGCAACTTCTATATCCTTGGGGAGTGTAAAAGGGCCAGATGTAGATGCGTCCTCATCCATCTCCTCCGCCATCTTGGCCGCAAAGCCCTTAGCTTTCTTCTTCTTCTTCTTACCAGTTTTCATTACCCCACGTTTGCCCTTACGATCTATAGCCATTATAGCGCATTCAGCACTTACGTCACCCGACCAAAGTTGTCTTGCCTGATCTGCTAGATTTTCGTCATTGAATACTGCACATATATGATCTCCTCCTAGTGGCTGGAACATTTCTACAAACAATCTTGCTAACTCTCTATTTGATTTGTCTAGTTTCTCCATAGTCAGGCCTTCCTGTTGATCTTCATCACCAGTCAGGGATGAAAGATTCCCCCGTTTGCCCTTTCCCTTTTTATTCTCTACACCAAAGTTGGAACCGACTGGCATTTCAATATCCTGCTCATAATATATAAATAGATTATATGTGTGAAATAATTTAGTATTGCTCTTCAATATACATCAAAATCCCACTACAAGACAAAAAATAAAGCTAAAACTAAAACTAACATATGATATGCTCACTTACCATTCTAGATATTCTATCCTCTAAACCCTTTTGCACTGCCCCTCTGCACTTACTAATAGCATCTTTTACGTCACTAGGGAGTTGAGGTTCAGAGCTACCCCCTCCACCAAACACGTTGCCAATCATTTGATGTGTTTGAGTTGATTGTTTCTTTTGTGTTGTTTGAAATGCATTCGAAGGAAGGAGGAACACCACAAATACTATTATCAGTAAACTACATATTCTCTGCATACCACCGCCCAACAGTGTGGCTATTGACCTATTGCAATCTCTTTGTTTACCCATCTTTGATTTCAATGCTTTTTGTCATGGCTTTATAAAGCCCATGAATTGCAAAAAAGTCCGCCTGTGGTATCCTATTTTTGACTTTATACACAGTGGCCCTCACTCACAAAAATGTCGAATGATCGGCCATTGCAATAAATTGAACAGGAATATTGGCCTAAAATTATACAAGGCTCCTCTACTACATATTTGTAGTTTATATGCCGAGCTATATGGTCTAGATAGGCCTGGAAAAATTCGCCTATTTTTTCTAAGTAGCACTATACAGTAAAAGTAGTAAATAGTGAATAAC
>Ga0214481_101290_pt1 | contig 10319 bp, 8 predicted proteins | sample M1_20Mar14CPVII9_4_FD_165057 | JGI IMG/M metagenome (GOLD analysis project Ga0214481, IMG submission 165057) | Marine eukaryotic communities from Monterey Bay, California, United States - M1_20Mar14CPVII9sort6BwellG10 | ecosystem: Environmental > Aquatic > Marine > Unclassified | place: USA...
TGATCTGCCTTCTCTTGAGTTGCAACATGTGATTCGATCAATTGCACAATGTTATCGTGTCCGTATGACAGGGCCCATTCGATTGCTGATTTCTGGTGAGCCTTTGTTGGCAGCTTTGCGTTTGCCTGGCCGCTATTGAGGAGCAAGGCGACTACATCTTCTGAATTAGAACGAACAGCTTCGATTAGGGCTGTTTTCCCTCTCGATGTTTCGTGATGTATAATATCATACACGGTGAACAGATTATCATGATCAACAACTGATGTTATAGTCTCGAGTAGAACTCCAACAATGTCGGTTCTTCCTTTAGAAGCTGCATAAGTCAATGCAGTATACCCAAATTGTGTTTCCTTTGTGAAGACATCTTTCAAATTGTCGTCCGTCAACTCATGAAGAAAGAAGCGCACAACGTCTGCGTTGTCCTCACGGACTGCTCCCATTAATCCATTTGATCCGTGGCGACATACGGCCAGCGATACTGATTGATTAGACGAGGAGGGGCTACCAATGAGCCAATCATTTACTTGCCGTCTACATGATATACTGTCCTGACAGCAACTAATAATCTTGTTGAGACATACTTTTCCATCCTCTTTTGACCTATAGGAACCCAACATTGTGTTGGCTCTAGTGTCTATCTAGTCTAGCCATCAAGGGATCATAATAATAATGTTACTATCAATGCCACTCTCATATCGGTTGTTACTATTGATGCTGCGGATACTGTTAGATTGGTCGGTGTATCTGTTAAACGTGCGACCTTTACCCACCCAGAAGATGCGTGAAGGCTCGTGAGAAGAAAAAAAAAACGTAAAAACTCTCCTACGTGTCTATCGATGGTTACTATGATTGCTCGTGGAAAAAACAACGTAACTCAAACTCTCCGTTGGCCTTTCTCCTCCCGAAAGCTCAATTCGGCGCCGGGCCACATTTCCCTTGCCCTGCCACTATAAACCACCTACTTCCGCAATGAACATTGACGAAGAGAAGGAGAACGGTGTGTCACCTCCAACCGCTAGTAAGCAGCCGAAAAGGTATAGTGATAAACTCTCGAAATTGCTCACGTTCTTAGATAGCAAAGATCAGTTATCCAACAATAATAACAATGATGACGAAAACGGAGAGATTAAGGGCGCCTCTGATTATGGCCTTGTTGACATTACAAATAACTCTACAGCTGTATCAAGCAAAAGCAATAGATCACAAAGAAAGAGGAGGTCGAGCGTTGGTGGAGAAAAGAAGTATGTTTGGGATTCCTGGGATCATCTCTCTGACAAGAGCTTACCAAATAAACCCTCAACGACTACATCTATTACAAATGAAAGCGGTCTTAACTCCAACTTAATTGATCAATTGGCAGAGTTAAAGCTCATGAGTGAGCAAATACAAACACGCACAACAACAATGAAAATGGAACTAGAAGACAAGTCGAATAAAGTAGAGCATCTGCACACTATTCGTGTCAAGAGTGAGTAATTGTGTTTGTACTTTATGTCTGCAAGAATACCATTATCTAACCTTAATCTAATTGGCTGTGGTTAGACGAGGCTCTACACATTCAAAAGATGAAATCTGTCAAGCTTGAATGGAAGAAACGTCTCGATAGTGCCAAAGAGGAGCACGACAAGGTCACAAGTGACCAAGAAGAGCTAAACAAAACACTTACAAAAGAGTGCAATAGTTTCGAGAAGAAGATCGCACGTCTTCAACTTGATATTGAAAAAACTGTCGACTGTTCAATGTGTGAAAGTCTAAGAAGAGATGGATCTCAGGCGCTTCAAGATGCCAAAAAAAATTGGGCTCAAACAGAGAAAGAAGAAATCAAGAGGCGAGAGCAGAGGCTGTCGCCTAAGCTCAAAGCACAGGCTGCAAAGGAAATTGAGCCAAAGTTAAGGCAGCTCATGGAGAGGAATAAGGAAATGGATCTCAGGCTAGAGCGTGAGGCATCAAGAGAGTTGGATTGTTACAAACTTGAGCTTCATAGGATGAGTAACGATGCATTCAGAAGAGAAACTATGAAGATCAGAGATGAAGAGAAACAGCGAACTTCTCATCTTCAACAGCAGTGGTTTCAAAACTTAGAGCAGTCAAGGGCAAAACATGAAAACGAGATGAGGAAGACTACTAACTTATATGTTAAGCGAGTAGAAATGATGAAGCAACAGTTCAATGTCGACAAGCAAGAGTGTATTGATGAGCATGAAGAACAAGTCCAAAGAGTTGAGGTAGAGATGAAAAAAATCGGAAAGCAACACATACAGGATATGAGAGACATGGATGATGAGTTTGCGAATAAGCTGATTGAAAAGCAAAGGTCTTGTGAAGAGTAAGTTTATATTGTATGTTGTATTTGTTAGCTTTTGCTCATGTACACGTACGTTCATCTTACTATTTCATAGGGAATTCAAGCGGTGGACGTCAACAAAGGAAACTGAACTTCAAGCTAAGCAAGACAAACAGTTACAGGAGGAACAAGACAAAATGAAATGTGCAATGGAATCTGATATCAACAGAGTCAAGCAAAAACTAATACAAGAAAAGAATGAGAAGATTCGACAATCCAAACATGATATAGATAAGAAAATTTCTGATATTAAACACCAACATGATGCTGAGACACAACGATTGACAGATAGGCTCGATCAAGCAACCCATGAAATGTCCATCTTTTTACACAGAGAGGTTGAAGAGTCTCGAGCTGTGGCGGACCTTCAAAAACAGCTTTCAAAAATGAATAGTGTACAACATGACAAGAAAGATCGAATACTCTTATACGAACAGAAGCTTGCAGCGTTCATCCATGACAGTGAAGAGCAAATGCTTGAAGTTCAACAAGAGGGCCAGCGTAGAGTAGGTAGGGCAAAAAGAGAGTTAGTACAACGAGCAGAAGAGCTCAACACTCTTATCGACTCTCGTCCACAGACACATAATGACAGGACGAAGGAGTTGGAAGAGGTGCAGCAAATGAATGAAGATGAAATATTGCTAGCTGAGGCAAAGATTGACGAAATGCTGGACAGCAAAGGGGCCGTTCTTGAGGCAGCATCTAATAAACTTCGAGGCCTACAACGAGAAAGTGAGAACATTGACAAAAAATTGGAACAAGCAAGACGAAGGTCATTGGGTGGTAAGATCTCAAAGATAAGGATGGAAAGACGAAAGAAGTAGTAGACTTTCTATATATAATTACACTCTCTGTATAAGCATTAGCACTCCTCCATCAAAATTTTCTCAACAATCTTCATCATCATCTTATCTCCCTTATAAACCTGAACTAGCTTTTCTCCAGCAAATTTGATCAATTCATTTGCAACAGCTACGCCTTCTTGCTCTGCATCCTTCTTACTACTATTCTTGTTAGATATCTTATCAACCTCTTGCAGATACCCCTCAGCGGCACCAATTAACCCATACCATGCACGTAAGTTATTAGGATCTAATTGCACAGCCTGTGCCAAGTGTTTCCTAGCCAACTTAGTATTGGACAATCCCCCCGCTGTGCAATATACCTCACCCAACTTACAATGTATATTCGAATCTAACGGTTGACCTAATATAACCTCTTCATAACAATATGCCGCACCTGTAAAGTCTGATACTGATAAACAAACTTCTGCCATTGTATTCCATGCGGCAACATCACCGGGGTGTTGGGATAAATATTCATTTAATACCTTCATTGCCTCATCTTCCTTCCCCGATTGAGCTGCCAGTATGCAATACTTACGTTTGGCAGCATGTGAATTCGATGGATTATCTTGTAACAACTTATCATATATATCAGATGCACCAATATAATCTCCCGATGCCTCGAGACATAGACCTAATAATTTTCGAAACCTTGTGGATTCTTTAGTTATAACTCCTGACGATGTGTCTGATGATGATGATGATGATGATGAAACTTGCATAGCGTCTAAACAATACTCAGCTAAGGGTATATTACCAATATCAAGTGATGCAATACATAATTGTTCCAATGCAGCTAAACGTTCAGCATCACCAATATTATTCTTTGGTCTTTGCTTTGTGGGTATAATAACTTCCTTATTATTATTATCAGTACTAGTAGTACTTGTTGTAATACCTAAGAGTAATTTGCCATGTGTTACCACGGTCGTAGGCTGGCGTATCTTATGTGCACGGATATAACGCAAGACATTTAAATGATCGCTTTGTGATATTAGGGTTGGTAAATCCTCTTCTGGGCCTATCATCATTGAAGGAAGGATTAATAATAGTAGGTGTGAGTTTGAGTGGTGAGTGTCACTTAAGAGCACTAATTGAAAGAGTGTCCAACTAAGTGGCTATATTGCAATTTACTACTAATATATGGTTACACTATTGTTATATTGATCATAGGGTGGTGTGAGGGAGAGATACCTATGGCCTGGTACTGTGTGCATTAATATCCTACTTATGATGAGTGATGAGCGGTTTAGGTATCCTTTTGTTGCTACCTACCTAAACATACATACACTCTATTGTACACAGTATAATTTGCACACAACTAGCATGATGGCATCTCCTGTAATATGTTATTGTGGTGGATCATCATCTACCACTAGACTACCAGAAGATAATAATAATTCTTCTCAATATGATGCCGTGTGTCAAGTATGTTCATCGCTTTCATCTCAAATTATTGCACGATATCAAGCTGCGAAAAGTAAGCATGAAGAATTGAAGAAGGAATGCCATCAACGTTTACTAGATACTTGTTTACCTCCTCCTACTGCTACTGGTATTATTACCACTTCTGGTGATAATAATGAACGTACCACTGAGAATAGTACAGAATCTATATCAAAACGACAGCAATTACCAGATCCAAATCAAGTAAGTTCTCAAGTATTACATCTCAAACATAAACTGCAATGTCTACGCAGTACAAGTAATGAGCTGGCAGTGCGTCTTACGGCAAAGACTATGGAGAATGATGAAAGAGAATCACAGTTGCAATTCAATGCTACCAAGATACAACTGGCTAGAGAGAGATTGGAAGTCATGAGACGATGCTTATTATTGCATTCGGAAGAAGGTGCACCAACAAACAGTAACAAATTAGAGGAAGGTAAATGCAGCACTGATAGTGATGGCGATTATCAAATAGGAGGTGGATTAAAAGATGCTCTTGTCACTGGTACGAAACAGATACAGACGTTACGGTTTCAGTATGCCTGTAAAGTATTCGTTATGCATAAGATTGACGTTGGTGAACAGTATACAAGCAACAACAACAAAAAGAATGAGAACGAGGAACAGCAACACAGTGGTAACAACAACAGTAATTTGAGTGCCACCGGTGTAGGAAAGATTGGTAATCTTCCCCTTCCACACGCTGGTCCTGTATTGTATGGCGTCGTCCCTCGTATGGTACTTGCCTCAAGCTTACGATGGGTAGCATCTCTCACCCAATTGGTTGCTAGATGTTTAGGTGTGGTGTTACCTCATCCTATACTAGTATGCTTCAAAGAATGTCGTCAATGTGGATGTATGTATGATTTCACAAGTGATGTTATTGATATGTTAGATGATGCTGACAGTGATGATGAATACTGTGATCACGATGAGATGATTTGCAGTGCTTGTCTAAATGAGGGACATCAGAATACAGCAACAACAACCACCATAAAGCAGCAATCAATCAAACCACTGACGTCATCAGCAACATCTACACAATCACAAAGAAGATCATCTTTACTCAAGCTTGTTGGTAAATCTGCCAGGAAGGCAATCTCTTTAACAACTTCAGCAACATCACGTGCCATTTCACAATACTCTTCTTCATCTTCTTCTATAGACTTGGATCAATCTGTTATGAGTAGTCATGTACAACAGCAGCAGAGATCTTCGTGTCAACAAAGCAAAACACACAGTACAAAATCAACGACTGATAATGGTGTTGTTTCCATGTCTTTGGAATCTAAAATCAATCATGCTACCTTTGCTCATTTGAGAGAAAGCCATGATGCATCAGCAACTGAATATGTACTCGATCCACCTCGTTGGAACGAAGAAGGATCTACAACCACAAGAAGTAATAGTAGTAATAACAGTTTGGATGATACAAATGATTCCGAGAGAGGTGTTGACAGTATGGACAATGCAAAAAGAACGCATACTACATTCAACACTCGTGAGGAGTTTCATATTGCTGAAGAAAAATTTGCTACTGGATTACAGCTACTTCAAAATAATGTACTCTCATTGTGCTTTCGTGTTGGTGTTAGGATTGATACTTTATGGCCGGCAGAATCTATGCTATTAAACTTGAACTCGTTATGGATCCATTGTCAAAAAATGGCTGAGGAAGCTGTCTAAACACGACTATCAACTATGTATGCAAACTTGCTATAGAATATACACAAACTAATAATTCTTTTGATTAATTATCGATCTTACACTTATTACCCCCCACATTTACACCTACACACACACATTATTATCACCCCCCAAACTATATTTATCAATCACTTAAGATATGGCATATGTTAATAAATCAAGCTGCCCATGCTGCGGGTGCTGATCCCTCTGACGATTGACTGTCTGAGTCAGAATTATCAGCTTCTTTGACGACTTTAGCTTCAGCATCGGCTTCCTCAGGAACAGAACCATCGGAAGAGCTATCATCTGAATCAGAATCGGTGTGTTTCTTGGTAACAACAACCGTTTCAGCTTCGACTGACTTGCTCTTCTTCGGACTGGCAGCGGTGCCCTTCTTTTTCTTCTCCTTCTCCTTATAAAGTTTCATTGCGACAACTTCATTATTATCTGCACTCACCATACATTCAAGGAATTGTAAAACTACTTTAGGCTTGCTTACGAACTTGTATTCTTCAGTCGGTGAGTAAAAGTACTTGTCAACATGGTTACCAGTTTGCCGTGGTATACTGCGTGTTGTCCAGCCAGCAGGAAGACCCTCAGCTGGTACGGCAGGCTGGTCATATATAACTGACTTCTTAGGATCAGAGTACTTCTGCTTCTTTTTCTTTGGTGATCCGGCACCGCCTTCATCGCCTCCACCAATAGCAGCAGATGACTTCCTCTTCTTCTTTTCCTTATCCTTCTTCTTCTTCTCCTTATCCTTCTTTGCCTGACGTCTTGATTTGGCAACGGCATCCTCACCGTATTTGGCCTTGTAATCTGCCATATTCTTGGTAGCCTTGTCCTTGAACTTTTGCAATGTGCCTTCATCCAATGCTTTGTAGGCTGCTCCTATGAGTGTCATCTAACGACGAGTATATGTGTGTTGACAATTGAATAGATAAGTTAGAGTTGGCTCTCATGAAACAATATAAACACACCAAAATAAAACACAGATAAGAGTATATACTTACTATCTCAGTTGGAGTTGCGTCAGGATTTTCTTCCTTAATCTTCGGACGAATGAAGGAACTATAATCAATGTAAGCAGAGGCTGGGGGCTTTGGTATCGCCTCTCCATCATCCTCTGACTCACTCTCGTCATCACTTTCCTCCGCCTCGTCTTTCTTTGTACTAACTTTGGCCACCTCAGTGGCTACATCTTCATCATCGTCTTCCTTCTTCTTTTCCTCCTTCTTCTTCTTCTTCTTCTTCTTCTTTGTTGATTGTTTGAGAGCGTCTTCGCCGTACTCTTCCTTAAACTTGGTCATGTTAGCTGTTGCCATATCCTTGTACTTTTGAAGTTCCTCGGGTGATAATCCCCTGTACATTTCAGCAATCATCTTCATCTGTATGTGTGGGATTTTGTTGTTGTCGTTTATTACCAGATACCAATTAATCAGTTATGATAGTGAAATAACATGCGCATACGAATAAGCAAGGAGGAGATTTTATACAGCACAATATAAAACATAATGTACTTACCACTTCTGTCGGTTTCAATTCTGGATTAGCATCCTTAACTTGCTGACGTACAGCATTGCCATATAACATGTATGCATTCACTGGACGTTTTGGTAATTTGGCTTTGCTAGGTGATGTTTCCTCCTCATCATCATCTTTATCTTCATTATCCTTGTCCTTACTCTTACTCTTCTTCTTTTTCTCCTTCTTGGATGATTTGGTAGGAGAAGATTCGGCTACTGGGTTAGCCTCGTCCTCCTCTCCCTTACCATCGGATGACTTGCGTGACTTCTTCACAGTACCCGTAGGTCCAGCCTTATTATCCTCCTCCTCGACATCGGACGACCTTTTCTTCTTCTTCTTCTTTGATTTCTTCTTTTCCGTAGTCTCTTCGACCGCCGCTGCTGTAGACTTTTTAGGAGTCGTCTCTGCACTAACATCTTTCCCGTCATTCGTAGTATCCTTGGCAGTCTTTTGTTTCTTACTTGATGTTGTCGCGGTAGCCTTGTCCTTCTTCTTCTCCTTCTTCTTTGTTGACGATGTTGCAGCAGTGGCAGCACTTGCCTTTTTGGCAGTAGTACTTGTAGTAGCAGATGTGCCTGCACTACTCTCCTTACGTTTCTTCCCCGACGACATTGGCGTGGCAGCTACTCCTCCTACTTGACCACTTTCATTAAACTTTTTCAACGAGTACTGATCCACCACACCCTCAAACCTACCGTGTTCAACAATATCCAATACATTAACTTTCTCCATATCAATGGGGAATGGAGCTTGTGTCATCTTAATAGCACTATTAGGGTTGGGCAATCCAACTAATTCGACAGATATTTCAAGTGCTGCCGATTTTACTTTCGTGGGCATGCTATCGGCAATTACAAACATTGATATATCCGATACCTTACCAAGTGAGGTATTGGCAAGTGGTGATCCTGCCAATGGCTTGAGCGTAATATTCGCCTCAATCATTTCATCATCCTCTCCACCAGCACTACCACGGGATGATGCATTCCAAGTAATATGACAATTAGTTGCAAACCCATCTCCATATCTTAATTGGTATTTATTCTTAGCACTACCATGATTTAAACTTTTCAACAATGATAATAACTGCGGTGGATGTAATGATGAATGTTCAATGAAGCGTTGTGTTAATTGTCCCCATGTTTCCTTTGGATTTGATGATGTTAACTCTGTTTTGTAAACTTTGGATGTTGAGCCTGGTGGGCTAAAATTGATGATAATCTTCATTGTTGTAAGATTATTATTTGTTTGACTGTTATATCTTGGTAGTTTCTTACTACCACTGCGTATTGTTGTTATGGAGAGTGCAATGTGCGTGGCATTATATAAAAAAAATAAGAATTGCAGGGTCCTTAATATATAATATATTATCTCACTTCAAGAGATAAGATACAACCATTCAATCAATTTTTGAAAAAAGAAAAAAAAAATCCTCCGCGCTGAAGTATACCGCTAGAGACAATACATAAATAAAACACCAACAACAATGTAAGATAAACCTACCTGATTCGGCTTGTTGCTCTCGGACTTGATGTTTAGGATTGCAGATTGATCTTCTTATGGCGGCTAATTTTTTGGGAGTCTTTATTAATTGGGTCATAAGGATACCTTTTTGTGTAAACTTAGGTGATGCAATAACTCATACCTACTTACGAGATTATCTTTGCTTCCATGCTTCAATAGGGGACGATAGGAGGTAGGAGCAACGAGTTGCCACCTTGGGGCAGAGAATGGTTGTGTGATTGTGTGATATCCTAAGTATCAATTTGCACTATCGGTGTAATAATATAAGGGTAGAGCATACTAAGTAACTAGATGCTGAAAGACTGCAAAAAATCTTCATGTTTATATTGTACATCTATATCTATGTATCGTCCTCTCCTACAAGTGTCCGGGCCTCCTCCTCGTTGACAATACCTTCTCGTGCATTGATTTGATTCCTTAGAACATCTAAATGTTGTCTTGTAATATTATCTTGAGTCTTGTGCGCGTCAGGATCCAGTCCAATGATCTCCTCCAAACTATCCGTCCTAAACCAACCCAGATAGGAAAGGGTGAGGAAGAAGGGCAACATCGTTGCCAATACCCACGCAATAATGAATAAGAGCCCAACTAGATTTGCAGCCAATAAGTGAGCATCTGACCCCCCGTTTGTGAAGGAGTAGAACCATCCAGGATGATCAGCATGGCCATATATTTGTAGTAGGCGACCTGGAGACGCAAATAGACCGACTGAGATTACACCCCAGATCCCCGGACCAAAATGAACAGGTATGGCTTCAACTGCATCATCAACACGGTATTTGACTAGTATTGAGCCATTGATCAAGTACACTATACCACCAATCGATCCAATTAACACAGCCGCCCACGGCTCGATTAACCCGCAACCTGCAGTGATACTAACCAAGCCTGCAAGTAATCCGTTCAAGACATCTGATAAGTCATAACTAGTTTCTCCAGTT
>Ga0214481_101292_pt1 | contig 10316 bp, 9 predicted proteins | sample M1_20Mar14CPVII9_4_FD_165057 | JGI IMG/M metagenome (GOLD analysis project Ga0214481, IMG submission 165057) | Marine eukaryotic communities from Monterey Bay, California, United States - M1_20Mar14CPVII9sort6BwellG10 | ecosystem: Environmental > Aquatic > Marine > Unclassified | place: USA...
TAAGTTTTGCCTCCAACTCGGCAACAGCAGGCGTTTTGGGAGCAGCTTCAGCAATTGCTTGAGCACTTGCCGTACCAACTTCATCGGTAACACAACCTTCCACTGGTAACAAACTTGATATTGTAAGCGCATTCCAATCTTATGGAGAGTTCTTATATGACAAGATTTCCGAAGAGGAGAGGAAGGAAATCGTTCAACACAGTTGTCCAGGACCAGGAGCATGTGGTGGAATGTACACCGCTAATACAATGGCCACTGCAATTGAAGCTTTAGGCATGTCTCTCCCATACTCATCTTCCTCCCCAGCTGACTCGAAGGAGAAGAGAGATGAATGTGAACAGGCTGGTGAGGCTATGAAACTATTACTTGAGAAGGATATTAAACCACGTGATATTATGACCAAGGCTGCTTTTGAAAATGCCATTCGTATGGTTATGATGACTGGAGGATCGACAAATGCAGTCCTTCACTTGATCGCCATGAGTCGTTCATGCCAAGATCCTGCTGTTGCCATTACATTAGACGACTTCCAGCGTCTTTCCGATATTGTGAGTATATATTAAGAAACTGAGAAATACTGTGACTTCCTATATTATGTGTCTAACTTGCTTTCCTCGACACTTTTCTAGACTCCATTCCTAGCTGATTTGAAACCATCAGGCAAGTATGTTATGGAGGACGTACAAAACATCGGAGGAACTCCTGGTATGATTAAATTCCTCATTGATAATGGAATGTTTGATGGTGATCAAATGACTGTTACCGGAAAGACACATAATGAAAACTTGGCAGACATGAATCACCCAGGCTTGACTCCTGGACAAGAAATTATCCGTCCACTTGATGATCCTGTTAAAGCCACTGGACATTTGCAAATCATGTACGGTAATCTATGTCCAGGTGGAGGTGTTGCCAAGATTACAGGAAAGGAAGGCGAGACGTTTACTGTAAGTTTCTTCAGCTTGTATCGTTTATTTAAGTTTGGTATCTTTTGGTTGTCGTTACATTCTTTGCCACCTTTTTCTAATGTACTCGTTTCATTATCCTCCTATATTCTTCTTCCTACATCAGGGTACTGCTAGAGTATATGATAATGAACAACTCATGCTTCGAGGACTTGAAAATAAAGAAATCAAGTGCGGAGATGTTGTAATTATTCGATATGAGGGACCCACGGGAGGGCCAGGCTTACCAGAGATGCTTACCCCAACTAGTGCCATTATGGGTGCAGGACTTGGAGATTGTGTTGCCTTACTCACCGATGGACGCTTTAGTGGAGGTAGTCATGGATTCTGTATTGGTCATATTACACCGGAGGCTCAAGTTGGAGGACCTATCGCTCTTGTGAAGAATGGTGACCCTATCCGTATCGATGCTCGTTCTGATCAGAGGACTATTGACTTATTAATATCTGATGAAGAGTGGGAAGAGCGTAGAAAGGCTTGGTCACCACCACCTCTTCGGGCCAATCAGGGTACTCTATTCAAGTACATTCAATGTGTTGCCACCGCTAGTGAAGGTTGTGTTACCGATGAAGTTGGTACGGCAAGTGCTCAAGCAATTGCTGAAGCTGCTCCCAAAACGCCTGCTGTTGCCGAGTTGGAGGCAAAACTTAAGGAACTTGAAGCAGCTACTGCCTAGATAGGTTACTTGTTTAGGGATCGTTATCTTAAGAGTCGGGGGTATATAATATATGAAATTAGCAAATAGTTGTGATTTACTTAGCATGTATATGTGCCATGTCGTCGTCCTTATTAACTCTCTGGCGTATCTTTCTCAGTATCATCTTTGCTTCTGGTTTCGTTTTGATCATTTGAAACCCCACAATTGAATCAAGTGTAATCGACAGTAGAGCACCTAGAACAAACACACCATTGCCGTTACCATTGTCCCCTCTCAACATGTTAAATAGAAAGTAGAAGAGCTTAAACAGGTCTCCTGTAATCCAACCACCAACCATAACGACAGATAATCCATCAGTCGACTTTTTATTATAATTTCTAATAGTTTGAGGCAACGCCAAACAGGATTCCAACACAATAGATGTATGTTTTAACCCATTGACTATTCTCATACCATACAGAGGATACCAATGATAATCAAATATCAGTTTAACCACCATTGAAGATATGAATAGCAACTCTATATATTGAGGAAATGAGTGCTCGTGCAGTATGTTATGTGGTGAAAAGAGATATTGTAAATGAACAACTATAGTATGAACAAGTAGACGCCACTTTGTTTGTCTTCCATTTCTTGGTGTAAGTGGGGCATTACCTTGTTTCAAAGTTATTGAGGTATTAATTCTCATTTGCCCACTCATTGGTGGTGGAGGAGTTGGTGATAGCAGTAATGAATCAGTAGAACTATGTCCTTTAATTTCTGATGTTCTTTTCTTTTGTCTTCTTGTTTGATGTTTTCTATGTACCAACATCATAGCATGAAGCAGTAATAGTTGCATGCATATCATGGCAAGTGATTGTCCCAATAAATCATACTGCAATGTCTCTGATCCTTCTAATACAATCCCATGAAAGTACAGCAATCTCAGTAGATGTGCAGAGAGTAAAAGAAGTACAGTCGCCCTGCTTAATCCAGTGTCCGGTTTGTTATTGGTGTTACTGCAGTTGACTCCTCTATCTTCGTCCATACTTCCATTACTATTTTGAGTATTAATTTGATCATCATCAAATGAGTTGGAGTTGCTCTTTGTTGGTAGTTGTAATCCTATCGATCTGGGTGGATTCGGTATCATTCCTCGTACATAATTCAACGGTGTTGAAATAGGAGCTGAATCATTATGATAATTTCTCTTTCTCAAAGAGTCCCCTCTATTACTATTGGTTGTTGCAATGTTTTGTTGTTGAGTGGATGATGAACTTTCACCACCATTGGTATTATTGATTGTGTTATTGTTATCAATAGACAGTTGTTGTATTATTGAACAGTATTGTGGCAAATAGGAAGGAAATGGTGAGAAGGCAAACGCCCACTGAAATAAATGTTCATATGTGATGGAGTTCATATGTATAGTAGGGGTGATTCATTATGTCTATGTAAGGATGGGGTGGGTCGAGTGCCGAATGGTGGGTTTCTACTAGCGATTCAACGGAATCAAGTTGGTAGGAGTGAGCATCCTCATTATTTCATTAAAATCTGGCTAAAGAAGTATTAAAAAATAGAATAGGTTTGATAATGATAAGATGTCATTAATTAGTATACTAGACTAACAACATACTGATGATAGTACAGATGTTCAGAGTTAGTTTATGATAGTTCGGCATATTCAGTAGTTTGAGTCTCGACTTGGCTGGCATTATTCTCGGTCGGTTTGGAGTTATGTATACGAAACTTTCTGTTCGGTTGATTGGGCTATTAAGGAAGACCTTTGTTCATCAAACAAGGGTATTCCTCGTACACTATTTTCTAGATGCACCGAGGATGATGATCAGACTCTTGACGTACGTCTCTGTTGACTTACTCCTCCTGGAGAACGACACGATGAAACTGAAGACGACCTGTCTCGGCATTAGGCGTGTACTCTTCGACTCTTCCATTGTCGTATGTCATAGTGTAGATATCAATACCACCACGACTTGACTTCACCCTTGTCCTTGGTAAGGTATTCTCATCTTTCATTCTCCCTACTTCGTTACCCATGAAGGACTCATCACGTTGATTCATTCCAAGCCCAGGGAGTATGGTCATGCCAATAGCCTTTGCTCCCGGATTGTAATTCTTGTTGTGTCCAAAAATGTACAACTCTGCGACAACTTCCGTGAAATTCTCTTCTAGTTCAACCCCCCGATTGATTTCAAACTTTCTCGAAGCGTTGGAAGGTTGAATTCTCTGCCCCATGTTGCTTGCAAGTTTGGTCACAAATTTAGTGTCTATTTTATGCCCCCTGCCTTTGGAGAGAGTTCTTGAGAGAAATTTCAGAAGAGAATTTGGCTATTGCAAAGTAAACAAATGGATTTCGATTGTTGGTTAGTAATAGACCAGACCGATAGCTTGCATAGACAAGCAACATAGTCGAGTAATGAAAGAACTTACGCCTTGTGAAGCAAACTTCAGAAACTCCAAAGACAATTCCTCAAGGTTTATTTGTGTATCTTCCGATAATCGCTGAAGCTCTGAGATCGATGTACCGTGCTCGGTTTCAATCGTTTGAAGTCTTCTTGCAAGAACTTGCACCTCATCCCGAACTTGGGCAATGGCTGTGGTGTTAGAAGCCGCTGTTGCTGCAATCGTCTCTACGTCCTGCTCAACAATACCAAGTCTCTCATTAGTTTCTTGACGGAGATTATCAACATTGGTATTTGTCTCAGCAATGGATTGGGCATTTGTCTGCGTACTCGATAGAAGGCTACGAAAAGTCTGGGAAGATCTCAACGCCAGAAGACGTGTTCTCTCATTCAACTTCTTCGTATCCTTCTTGTGTTGTTCTTCCGCATCGGCTTGCTTGGCCGTCGTCTCGGCATGTCTTCTATGAGCATCACATATCGCTTGCTCGTGTGTGTCAGCCCTGTCTCGAAGTGTGTTCAATTCGATGGCCATAGATTGATAACGAGCGGATGACTCCTCACGATAACTATTTGCAAAGTGATGTGCCTTTCTGGCTTCATCAAAAGCTTGCACACTAGAAGTCGTCGCTTCGTCGACTTGATACTTGATCATTGAAAGTTGACTTCTCAATCGAGTTAACTCGTCCTCATGACGCATACGCTGCTGATTGAGTTCTTGATACAAGCTGATGAGCTCAACCTCGGTAAAATGCGAACTATTTTCCATGAGCTGATTGATATCTCGTTGGTTGGATTTCAGTGCAGCTTCCGTCATCATGATATTAGTCATCACGACATCTCTAAGCCTGGAAATATCCGATTCCATACGATCCATCCTGTTCTGTTGTTCGACTAATTGTTTCCGAAATTCGTTTATTTGATGTTGTGAAGGAGTGCCCTTACTTGAGGTTGTCGACTGACGTAGACGACGGTCGGCCGCTTCATCCTCTCCCCTTGGAGTATGGAATTCTGATGATGGTGTTGAGGAGGAAGAATCAAAGCGCTCGACCCTCCTTAACGACATCGGACTAGTCCGCCGATAATTGGTCCGATTTATTCCTCCTAGAGAAGAGCTGCTACTACTCCTTATTGAAACAGTAGGTGAAATCTGTGCCGATCCAGGAGTATGTGTCGTCAAACTAGGGACAGGTGTTGTCATTGACCTTTTGTTAACCTCTTCATCCCGAGGAGATACAATAGGACTTCTTATCAAACCTACTGAACTTTGACTCGGACCAGCAGGGGTGGAGATGGAAGGTGTTGATCTAGGAGTCTTCTTCATTTGAGCAGCAGTGGAGGTTTGACTTGGGCTCATTATTCCTCCGCCGCCGGTAGATGATCCAGGAGTCCTCTTGGATGAGGATCTTGGATTGACACCTGGGCTAGACGAAGTCGACAGACTACCTCGACGATTCAATGATAGAGAGTCGAATGGTGAACTCATACGAGACTCGTTCACATTACATGGTGATAATGATCTTGGAGTTTGAGTGCTCCGCCTACGAGTCAACACGTCTTTTGTTGTTGATGAATTATCCTGATTGTATGTTGAAATAGAGTCGAGAGACAATGGAGATCCAACATCATCCATTCGTCGAGACTTGGTGCAAGTAGATGGTTTATTCTCCAATTGTATATTGCAAGAAGACGAGTCTACTGATGACTCTTCATCGAAACTATTCCATCCAGACGCGCCTGCTGATGAGGAGGAGGAGGATGACGTTGATGAGGATGACGAGTCATCCAACATATCGTGACGTGATCCTACATTCTGGACATGCTTGTACTCCTGGGATGATAAGGATAATCTTGAACTGACACTTGGGCTGCTGCTATCCCCCTCTGACGGACTACGAAGAAATATTTTCAGCTTTCCGGCTGATGAACAAGAACTACCTCCAGTCAAAGGAAGTCCATTCATATTTGAACTAATATTAGACAAAGGTGTACGGTTTTGATTGCATGATGAACGTGGTGTCAAACTCTTCTTTCCTGAAAGAAGTGACGTCTTGTGATTTGATTTAGGAGTTTGGGCACTTGATCTAGTCTTGAGATTGCTACTACGCATTGAAGACGGACTAACGCTGCTACGCGTTACATTCTTTAAAAATGAACTACTTCGATTGTGAATTGGCATAGATCGGAGAGACGACGGAGATCCATTATTCTTCGATTGCATAGATGCAGAGTTGTCACCGCCATTGTTGCAAGCTGATAAAGACGATGCAACATTAAAAAAGATCATTCCAAAGCAGACTTTAGTCAAGCCAAGGAGGAAGTAAGTGGAGTGGTTAGTAAGAAAAAAGGCAACAGGACTACCGTGGTTAAACGAAACACAAAACAAAAAGACAAAACAAACACTTACTTCACTATCCAACGACCACAAGGATCAAATAGAGGAGATGACGTTTCCAATGTAATAAGTAGGATCTCCTATCCAATCTGAATGATAATGACAACTCGATCTTTAAGGGTGTTCGTCGTGCTTATTGATCTTTGTTTGACTAGATTTTTTGTCTTTTTGGAGTAGTTTTTTGGGACTGAACATTGAATTATATACTTCTTACCTGGACATCCACTCATAGATTTGCACTCGGAATGTATGATATACCCCTACTACTACCATACACATCCTTCTCTGATAGATAATTGTAGACTGCCCAATATAATAATTGTAGACAAAGACTACCCAATATATTCATATATTGTGGATATGTATAGTGTGTGTGATACATGTCAATATATCCTACTAATCTGCTTCTCCACTTTCCCATACCTTATTCACTTCAGGAGCCCATTCTTTTACACCAAATGCATGATAAAGACTCCCTCTCTGTGAACAAACTGACAAATTCTTATCAACCAATAATCCATCATTGCATGCAGTCTCCTTCTTAGTGATAATAAGACCATCCGTGCTAATACTACTACTTATTAATTCACGAAGTTTCGGTGTATCTTCTTCACAATTTTGATATTCATCTCCTTGGAATAAATGGCTAAATATCTGTTTGTTATAAAGCACTGGGCCAAGGTCAAATAGAGATACGCCACTAGAAGTTACAAGCATATCCAAGAAGAGAGGGAAATAGGGGGGTTTAGATATGTCAGTGGAATTGCAAAACTATATCATTTGCAGCACAATTCAACTCAATCCACAACCACGTGAGTACACATTCATCACTTGATTTCTTATAACTTCTACTTACCTTATCCAACCTTGTCTTCGTTCCATTTGCAACCTCATACTACTCGCCTCTTGTATCATTGATAGGAACATATTATTGTTTGGACTTGTACACTGTAAATCTTGACAAAAGAACACATCATTAAATGTCGGGAGGCATAGACGTGTATTATTAATGCTTATCACATCATATAATCGTTTGTTTACTAATCGATCTGCATCAATATAAAACCCACCCTCTGTATACATTAGTAACAATCTAGCAATGTCGGAACGTTCTACAATATGTGCTGGACGTTGTATGTACTCTCCATTACTGTCTTTTGTACCAACTAAAGTTGTTGCCTCTTCGTGCATTATTAATTTGGCATTTTTTGCTGCTGACTTTATCACCTGGTCAATCATTTCATCATCGTAGACTGTTACATTCCAATCAGGATTTAATTTCATTAAACTTAATATGCTATCCTCAACGAATGGTAACGGAGGGACTTGTTTATAGTAATCTTTATTTGGGAACTATATTGTTGTGTAGTTATCAAATGGTATCGAGTTTAGACAGAGAAGGTGCACATAAAACTTACAAGACATGCACAAGAACTTACAAAGATGTGAACCTTCTTAGGTATTGGCGATAGCGTTTGCAGATGTTGGATATACTTTTGATTCAAAGAAACATTGCAACTACTCTTCACTTCTTCAATAATAGGCATATCCTCTTTTGGAGATTGTTCATTATGTGATTTCACACTGTCATCGTCATCGTCAATATCACTGCTGATACTCTGCATATGCGGTGTAACTATATTAACATCCCGTAGCGCTTTATGTGATATTGGCTGGCGTTGTTCAAGACTTTTGTGCACTGAATAGAAGAATGTAACAGCCAAGGCAATTAGAATCACACGTCTTTTCAATATCGATCGTCTTCTACTTTGCACCTGTTGTCGATCGTCACGTCGACGTAGAATGAACTTGCCATTCTCAAATGATACCATGGCTAGAGGTTGCTGAACACTATTTAAGCAACCTATGGATAACAATAACTAAGCAAATAGACAACATAGCCTTCAAAAAGACTCCCAATATGTGATGTCAAAGGGGCCCACCATCGAAAGACCTGCAGCTTGATACCTATAAAGCTAGCTTGAGTATGCGCCTGACACAAGAACCTGCCTCAGATAATAAAAATATAATTCTATAACAACAAATCTTCAAACTTTAAGTGAATTTTATCAAATCAAGATGGATCGTGAACTTGTGTATTTTGCATGGCTGCATAGTGGGCTGTTAAGGCCTTCCAGGCCACGGTTGTTTCTACACTAGTCATCGTAGTAGTGATTAGTATTTACTGGAGATGGGGAGGAATAAAGATGAATGTGAGTTGTGAGAACACAAAAAGCCTATCTTTGCGGTGCACTGCAAATCTTTGAGACAAAGATAGCAGACCAAAAAGATACTCATATTACAGAGTATCACCAATTTAGTATTCCAACTCTATAACTCTTGCCCCGGCTGATGATGGATCTTCTATTCATGAGCCCAAGCAAGTTGGTGCTATACTATTGTAAAAGCGTCAAACAAGATATGTGAAGTGCAGACCTTTTGCCAGTTTGAGAGAGTTATTAATCTCGTAAAGCTTTTGCTGTTTGCTGTTCTTGTACATAGTGAGTTGTGTTGTATGAGATTCGTCATAGCACTTGTCATTCAAGGTCATTCATCAGTCCTCTTGGTGCTCCACTCTCTTGTGATGGAATAAACTGACAGATTGCAAGAGAGACAACATGACTTCTTGCACATAATCATAGGATAACTAGCACACGAATGTGGATAGACATGTGTGGTGAATGAATACTAGCTCACGTAGCTCTTTTACGTGAGAGTATAGCCTTTTTACGTGAGAGTATAGCTTTTTTTACGTGAGAGTGTAGCTTTTTTACGAGAGAGGTGAGTTTTTACAAGAGAGAGTAGCTTTTACATGTGAGAGTGTAGTGTAGAGTAGGGATTCTCTCATACAGAGCAATTGACCTCTCAAAAGCAAGGAATTATATTCTTCAAAATTCATCCCATATTATCCCATAATCTCCCATAAATCTCACGTCGCTTCCCATAATCTCCCATACATTTCATGTCGCTTCCCATATTATCCCATGATCTCCAATAAATCTAACGTCACTTCCCATATTATCCCGTAATCTCCCATAAATCTAACGTCACTTCCCATATTATCCCATAATCTCCCATAAATCTAACATTGCTTCCCATATTATCCCATAATCTCCCATAAATCTAACATCGCTTCCCATATTATCCCATAATCTCCCATAAATCTAACGTCACTTCCCATATTATCCCATAATCTCCCATAAATCTAACGTCCCTTCCCATATTATCCCATAATCTCCCATAAATATAATGCTGCTTCCCATATCATCCCATAATCTCCCATAAAACTAATGTTGCTTCCCATATCATCCCATAATCTCCCATAAATCTCACGTCACTTCCCATATCATCCCATAATCTCCCATAAATCTAACGTCACTTCCCATATCATCCCATAATCTCCCATAAATCTCATGTCTCATATTATCCCATAATCTCCCATAAATCTAACATTGCTTCCCATATTATCCCATAATCTCCGAATAATCTCACATTGCTTCCCATATTATCCCATAATCTCCCATAAATCTAACATTGCTTCCCATATCATCCCATAATCTCCCATAAATCTATCAGTATGTGGAGTAGATAGCGGTATCCTAGTGGTAGATAAGCTAGCTCACTCTTCCTTTATCTCCTTCTTCTACTCCTTATATCGTCCTGATATCGATATGTTTGGGAGTCTAGGAGAACGGAGACTGTTAGGTTATGAGAGTAATACGTTTCCATATTTACTGAGCATTATACTGTTTTTACTATGAGCAAAAAGGTCCTATATTAATAAAGTTATTGCAATTATTAATTTTACGTGCATTGGAGAGACACCATTGTTCTTCGATACACTGTTATCCTTGGTGTCGACGCCCACCAATATATACTACTAAATCATCATGAATAAC
>Ga0214481_101293_pt1 | contig 10314 bp, 9 predicted proteins | sample M1_20Mar14CPVII9_4_FD_165057 | JGI IMG/M metagenome (GOLD analysis project Ga0214481, IMG submission 165057) | Marine eukaryotic communities from Monterey Bay, California, United States - M1_20Mar14CPVII9sort6BwellG10 | ecosystem: Environmental > Aquatic > Marine > Unclassified | place: USA...
TTCCCTCAGGTGGGTCAAAGTTTCGTTTTCCCACAGGCTTTCGGAGAACGTGTGGGCTTCAAGTGGTGGTATGCCAACATGTAGGTGCTAGTATAGTGGTGGTTTGGCATTGTATATGTATATAACAAGGCCCTGAACACTCTCAGCACCTTTGTAGGGCCCTCCACCATACTTTTACTGCTGCAGGCGTTGGCGTTTTTCTTCCCTCAGGTGGGTCAAAGTTTCGTTTTCCCACAGGCTTTCGGAGAACGTGTGGGCTTCAAGTGGTGGTATGCCAACATGTAGGTGCTAGTATAGTGGTGGTTTGGCAAGCCATCCAATATATAGGTAAGGACTTGGAAATGTGCATTGAAGCATATGCACCATTTGGATAGTTAAGACATTCATTGAAGAGTGTCTGTTGGGATAAGAACATCGTTTTTAAAATATACTTGGCCCGAATGATGGATTAGAAGACGGTCTTTCAGACAAGGTAGGTGCGAAGATGTCCTCGTGAGGGCACATAACTGATTGAAATTGAAAAGCACAACTCTTGTGGTCAAATGTCAATTTTAATAATTCTTTTGTTGACTGTCTTTAAGATTAATAAGTACTAATTAATCTTAGATACTAATGTACTCTCTCTCTTTTCATATTCATGTTGGGTCATATAAAAGGAGGTACATTGCAACCAAGCCAGTTTGACCATTGTTTTGGTCACATTGTTTAAAATACCACATCATTCCCCCACACAAGGTTGCCATATACCAGAAGTTTAATAATTCATGTTGATACAAAAATTTGCGCTATACTATATCCCAAGTACTAACCCACTGATCTCTCACAACTACTAGAAATACACTTCTTTATATGACAGTAATATTTTATGCATGAAATCGTTGGTAATCTGGTACTTTTGGCTTACCATTATCAATACCACCAGCCTTCTTCTTGCTATTCTTTTTACGTGCTGCTGGGCGTTGTGCCTTTCCACTACCTCCACCGCCAGACGATGACGATGATGTACTACTACCATCATCATCATCTTCCGAAGATTCAGTAGACGATTCACCAAATTCTCGTGGTTTATGAAATATACAACATCGTTTACTTGATTTTCTACCCATACCTTCATTATTAACAACACCAGATAGAATCCCAAGTTACATGTGATCTTGGCCGGAGAGTTAGTCTTAGTACTTCATTCTCTATTGTTGTTTGCTGCTGTGTATTTTGTTGTTGTGTTATTACCATTGTTGCCGTCGATGATGCAGTGCCTGTATTAGTTGTGCCGCCACCCCCAGTTGAATTCGGGGCAGGTCGTATTGTATCATTATTTCTTGTAGAAGTAGAATTGTTATTGTTAGCTTGAGTGTTTGTATTACCTCTAGAATTAGACTGTCCCCCAACCTCCATATTGTATTAATGAACGAACAATATGTTATAGTATATTCTCTAATAGATTATATAGTAATAGCTGCTTGCCTCTATTCTAGGGTACTCTACTCGCTGCCTGAGCCCAAACTTGGAAGGGGTGGTTGTAAAAACGTTGTATTCATTTCATTATTCACTATGGTAGTGGCTCGACTCTCGGCTCGGTGCTCGGCTCCTACCTCGCTCCTATGTACAAAAGGTTTGTGATATGGTACCTTCGACCTATCTACAGAAGAGGATATTAAGCTAAAGCTATCATACAAATAAAGAAGGAAAGGTCACGATAGATCCTCAACACTCAACTACTTGTCAGAAACAGAGACAAAAACTGACATAGCGTACTCAGAGTTATGTGTAGAACAATGTTTGTATTAGAGGTCATATTATAATAGTTCTTATGAAGACAACCAATTAATGTATTCCTGTCTAAATAGCTCTAAAGCAGTGGGGAGATCATCCTCTAATGTTTTCACCATGCTTTCTCCTGTAGTAAGAAGTAGTACATAAGATATGAGCACATAGAGAGTATGCACAACTAAACACATGAAACACAACTTCTTACCTCCAGTCTTCTCAAATTTTTCCTTTGATGCTCCAGGGATTGCTTTCATCAGCAATGAAGGAAACTTTATCAATAGATTTAGACTTGCATTCGCCTCAAATGCTACACCACTTTGCTCTGGCACAACGCTGATTCGATTAAGTGAGAATGTTGTTTGACTAGTTGTCTCATCCTTGTCTTTACCAGTAACCTTGTTGAAGAACCAAACAAATAGACGATTTCCTCTAGCAAATGTGGTATCACGGACAAGCACAAGTTCGTATTTAGGGAAGTCATTATTATCAATTGCAACCTTACATCCGATAGTTACCAAACTCAGTACTTCCATCCCGGGAAACTTTACTCCACTTGTAGTGACATCAAAGATTCTATCATCTTCAGAAGGAGATAATGCACCAGTTCTCTCGCAGCTTTCTTTATATTGAGTCAGTAGCTCATCATCTATCATTTCAATTTCAACTACTTTGTTATTCTTAGATCCCCGAAGTATAAGCAGAGGTGACGATGGTAAGGAGAAGAACTCTAATAAAGATTTGTTGTCGTCTATGGCTGCCACCTTTGATGTTATTATAGTCTCTCCTACGAAATTCATTGTCATCATTGATTTAGTATCATCTGTATCATCTCTCTTTTGCATTGCTAAAGATTTGTGTCTGTCTACTACTTGTTTTGCATCGAGCCTCATTGCTTATTTGAAATGCAAATGAAGAACAGCATTGACAAATTATTGCCATACATAATAGAAAAGATTTTATATTCATACTATCAACTCTAGAAGAAAAGGCAAGAGTAGTATGATACAAAGGTGGTCCGATGCGGTGATGGTGATGATATCAATTATTAGCTGATTGAAGTGTATTAGTACAAACTGCTAGTATTGTATTGTATTGCATTGCTTTGCTTCCAACTTGTGTATTTGTATTTAAAGGATACGTATATGTCACGGCGCAAATAGCAGAAGAAAAGAAGAGTAGATTATGATTTATTCTATCTAGCATTGTTAGAGGGGAGTAAGTGGTGAAATCTGAAATCTAGGGCTGTGTCAGCTGGCCACTTTAAAAACCCCATTGGCCAGTACACTGGCCACTTCAGTACAAAAGTACGCAATACGGATACTTATCGGATACAAATATGGATATTGTACCCATATATATGTCATTTGTATCCAAATTGGCTGGCCACTTTGGCCAGAAATCTGGCCTCATTGGCCAATGGCCAGCTGACACAGTCCTACTGAAATCCGCCGCTTGCTTTTTGGCTTTGTTGGCACTGACGCAAAGGCAAAAGGATACCTGCCCAGCAGTTCTCGGGCTCGGGTACCGGATCAGTTGAATTGTTATATATGATCAAGATATACGAGACTACCAATTCAATGACTCACTTCTCTATTTGTTACAATGAAGTATAGTGCTAGAGGTATGATAACTATTCCCAGTAAAAGTTGTATATATGCCAGAATCTTCGACGTATCGTTATGAGGATAGATCTTGATATATATGAGCCCAGGGAGTACATAAGATACTAGTGTCGAGCCTGTAGCACCTACCAGAGCTAACACGATTCCTAGATCATCAACGGCCATTGCCAGCATGAATGATAATAAAAGGAACACTGAAGTTATCCCATAAAATAGTTTGTCCTCTTTGTCTCCATCAACTTGTTCTTCTTTGACAGGACTCTGGGTCATCTCATAGTATATAGATTCTTCATTTGATCCTTTCTTGTCATGATGTATCACTTCATCTTGATCTTGCTCCATTTCTATTTCTTCCTCTGTAGATTGTTGATGTCGTGTCCACCATTTTATTATCACTTTGACTAATGAAGTTATGCACCGTCGCGATGGATCGAGTTGAAGTGGATAATGTAGAGCTAACATGAATGCAATGCATATCCGCAGAAATGTCACTTGTTTGTTTTCAGGGTAGTTGAGTAGAATATCTCCACGAACAAAGGAGCCATATGTTGAATACCCTTCTAAAGCAACCGTTGCAAATGTGACCAATGCAAAGCCAATGGAACAACAGATTACGACGTTTATACGTCTTTGACTCAATAATTCAATCTCGTTCACTATTGGGAAGATATTTTGTTGACAAGTGAATGCAAAGACAAATATTGGAACTCTCGACACTGTCAATGCAAAATTTGTGTAAGATTCGATTTCACCTCTACATGTTTCACTGTCGTCATATCCAGCACAAGGATCGGCTACGTCATTTGCATAGGCGATAATCATACCCACAAGTAAGAATACGAATACTAGCGCCAATGAGCTTGCCTTCTTCAATTCATCGAGTGTTCGATAGAAGGAGAAGGGCAACACCAAAAGTAAAGCTCCGACAACCCAGAATTTTCTCGATAGTAAAAGAGATATTATCCATCTATCATCCTTTGTATTATCTCCTGTTAATAAGATATGATCAAGAGCATTAACCATACTATCCGATATTGTTATTAGATAACCTAGAGAAGTGAAGATATGTTGTTTTGGATATATGCAGTAATGTATACTGAAGAATAATGCATAATCATCTAAACATACCTGTAGCAACTCCGAAACATTTCAATGCAACTGCAAGATCTACCAATATAGTATATCTTGGTACAGACGCCATTGCAACCGTGTAGAAAGAGCACGGACATTCTGTAATACATGCGGCCTGTGATAACAAAATCAGTCCATGTGCACTAAAAATTGCCGACAGAAGAAGTAGTATAAGACCCGAGAGCCAACCCGTACCTTGAAATGCGCCAGGCAAACCCAGCATACCTGCTCCAATGATTGTATTGCTTAGGTTTACAACACCACTTGCAATTGACATTGATCCTTTCTTCTTTAATGTGCTCATGTTATTAGCTGATGTAGTAGTAGTAATACTTCCATACATAATAAATCTCTAATCGCTATATATCGTATTGTATTATTCTCATATTATCCTCTCTGTATGTGACTACAATATATAAATATCACCCCTCTTCAGTCATTTACGAGGGTCGGTGTTCATTCATATCTCACTTGCCATTTAGTCTAAGTCTACACTCTCATAAAAAACTTTGGATAAATTTTAAGGTACGATATGGTATCTTTCTAACTCTTTAGTTATGATGATCATACGCACGCTAACATACCTAGAGTACATTTAGAAAAGGACATTCGATAGATATCGATTATCGACGATAAACTTGATATTACTTGAATTGTTGTTTGGGTATATCCTGTAGTGTTACTTGAATTGTTGTTTGGGTATTATATTGTATTGCACTAAACCACCATAATAATTGAGCAGCGTATGTATGATAATAATTTTTGTTTTCTTGTCGGCGACATTATCAAAGATTTGAAGCATTATGGTATCAATCACAGAGTTAGACGATGACGAGCAAGTGGTCAAGATAGTTCTATCACTGAGTGAATCAATATCTTCTGCTGATACTTCAAATAATGTTACAACAAATATCAATTTACTGGAAGAAAAGTTGGGTGGACCAAGTGGAGTGATTAGTTATTTACTTCCTCGACTATGGTCATCTGGACCTGATAATAATGATATAAAAGGAGACGGTGCACTTTCCATACTTACATATCTAGTTGAAAACAAACCTGCAGATTATATGGCTGCTGCCGCATCCAGTGTACGTCAATCAATATCTATTACCTTCAATCAAATGTCAGATATAGATGAACAAAACAAAAAGGTAGTCAGTGATGCTCTAATACTGGCATTATTCAAATTACTAATTGGCAGTGATGACAAGGTCAGTGTGAGTACTGATGGACAAGCTTCATTAATTGAATTGTGCAAGTACGATGCGAATAACAACAATTGCAATGAAGTGTCAAAGAGGGTACTAACAACGATTGATACAATCTGGAATCATCTCAAAAATCAAGATAATCAACGTGAAGCATCAACATCTCAAATTCGTATTTCTTCCCTAATGATTGACATTTGTTTATTGGGAGAAATTGAAATGGGTTTAGCACTATCTATTGGTATTATGAATAAGCTCTTACACATTGCGCTTGACCATCCAGTTGATGATCCGTTGCTTCAAGTCTCAGCTCTTGATCTTTTGGAACGTCTTACCATCCATAGCGCAGCATATCCAATGAAGACAAGGGCAGAGTTTTTAATGGGCAATGATATTCTTCGTCAGGGTTTGTTATGTTTGGCTGTCGATCCAATCAATGGGGGTGCTTCTTTACGACTTCTCACTGAAATATGCAGAGTTGGTGTTCTATCATCTTCATCCATCAATGAGGAAACACAAGGAAAATTTCATTTGTTATTGACCGGCTTTCAGAAGACGTTACAAAACTTCCATCCACAAGGCGAACTAGAACGATTGTCTTACATTTATTGTATATCTTCATTAGTTGGATGCTGTTGTGCTGCTGCCGATGATGATATGGCAAAGAATATACTCAATGATGCATCTCTTCTTCATGGATGGCTATCTCTTCACAGTAGAGCAACGCAACCTAAGTTGAAGAGTACAGTACTCAGCTCACTATCTCAAGTTGTTGAACCTTCACTTTGGGAAGAGGTATTGGAGTCAAACAATATTGTATCCCCACCCAGTGATAGTATTGTATTGCAGCTTTATCAACAGCTGGGAGATGCAAACAGTGTCGACCCAACAGGATTGGTTCTCAACTCTGCCATGTCGCCATTTGTCGAGGAAAGACTTGGCGCTTATGATTTACTACGAGCACTTGTGATGCGGGGTAATATTGTGAGGCTACTACTTTTGCAAGGGAGCTTTATTGAACTTCTATTGAACCAGAACCTTGAATCTACTATCGAGGGGAAGAAATCAAAGTATAAAATTGTTGTTGCTCTGCTTGAGAGTAATGCCAATCTTGGAGGTTTGATTTCAAACAAAGCAATTCGTACCCTCGAGGAATATAAAGAGGGCGGTCCAAACTTCAAGACGGCAACCTATGAGCTGGCCACTGAATAACTAGAGTACATAGTATATATATGTTATAGTTTGAACACTTGATTATAGCATAGGATACCATTTCTGCTAAAGTTATTACAAACTTAGCAATAACCCTGCCACAGACTCATCGGTCAAGACTTAATGTTTTTATGAGCAATAGCACAACAGTACTGACACAAGCAGTGTGTTTCGTTGCACTCTGAACAATAACCTGTTGGCTTGTCTCCCTCTTGATTGCCTTTAGTATAGTTGAAATTAAGCTCTGTCAACTCTCCAATATCTTCTTTTGCCTTCAAAACAAGAGTAGGGAATCGATCATCTAGATGAGGACCATGTGTTCTAACCAATTCGCAGTTTGTGCCTCCACACGAGTGATTGACCAGAGCAGCAAGAGACTGATAATGTGTTGCATCAATACAGTACTCTCCTTTTTCATCACAGTCCAAGATATACGAGCCGATAATCCCTTCTTTCGAATACTTTTCATCACGCTTCTTTGCCTCTGTCGCAGAGATGATCTCTCCAGAGTAGCTGCACACGATTTCATGTCTCCGAATTGTTATTCCTCCTGCCGTTCTTACACCATAGCCTCTGTTAGATGTTTTAAATACTTCAAGACCAGCATGGACTCCATCTTCAGCTCTCTGACACTTACATTTGACGTTGCTTTCTCTGCTCTCACATAAGTAATTGCAATATGTTTGCCAGTTAGTTCTGACTTTCTGCCGTTGATGTAAAAGCTTGAGTGATGATGGACAACATTTTCCTTTAAATGATGATAGCTGCTTTGATGCTACTCTTGGATATAGTAACTCCGGGGCTTAGGTGTGAGTCTTTATGTTGGTGTGAGGATATCCGGCCGGCACTCTACCGACCGAGCTCGACTTACTTACCTTGGGTCTACTTACCCTACTTCCCTCGGTAGAGTCTAGAGTTAAGCACAAAGTATTTTAGTGAAACTTTACCCGTTAACTGCCCACTATGGGTTCAAAGATACCCTATTAATGCAGGCCGGGGCGCGCACCGCACAGCCCCGAGTCTCTTTTATTTAGTACAAGAGATTATGCACAGTATGAATTCATCCAGAAATGATTCAATGCTCAAAAGCCGGCCGAGCTGCTGCGTATGAATATATGTGACACAGCGATAAAGATAGAGTGCACGAAAAAATAGCGATAAAACGGTATCTTTTTAGGTATGCCCGAAATAAGGGCATCTATCTTTCCCAGGCCAAGGTTTCGGGTTCCCTAAGGGCCCAGGAATCATCTCCTCATTTTTTTAATTTTTTTTTGTCCTATCCCCCCAAATCTTTGTGGTTGCATTGAGAAGTATAATACTATCATGTAGTCGTCTATATGTGATGATGCTTCGGCATCATGTAGCTACCGTAGTGGTAGTGGTCAGTTATGGTACCCGATTAAGATTTGCCGCTAGAAATAGCAGTATCCTCTCAATCTAAACAGCCAGGAGTAAATCGAGTTTTAATAGTATGTACTATGTACGAGTGTAGTAAAATTATGGCACTCAGTAAATCCTCTCAATATACATATACCACCATCTCGATATATTGTATTACCAATACCCCTTACTCAACCAATACACACCTCAACAATCAAAATATAAAATGGATGCCGTATCAATTGGCGGCGATAGTAAGATGTCGGCCGCTGATAATTCCGATGAAGGTAAGATTGACAACGGCATTTTCTAAGTGTTATTATTTAGTGTTATTAGTTAGCTCTGGATATCATTTATTTATTGCTCATTCATCTACTCTTTATAATACACCAGCAGATAGTACCAATATTAGAGGTAGAAGAGGGGGTATATCATCAAATAATAATGCGATGTATGGAGATGCTACTAAATCGAATGGTGAGTTTGTTAACAGTATTTTCTACTGTTATTATTCGATTGTTCTTATTTAATTACTTAACTTCTCATAATACACCCGCAGATAACCGCCCTCCGTCAAATAGAGGCAGAGGTAGGAGTGGTGGTATGTCATTAAACAATTCGATGTATGGAGATGGAAGATTGGGAGTTTGTGCATGTACCAGCAGAACTTCTTTACCCCCAACAAAAAGTATAAGAAGTAGAAAGAATAGAGGTGGTGGATATATAAAAGATGGGAACGAGAATAACAATAGTACAATTAATTCTCCCGATCCCAAGAAGAAAGGTATGTTTTATTTTATTGTTGTGTATATTGTATGTATGTTATTTATTGTTTGTATTTTATATTCTTATATTGTATTACCCCCAATTAAACAGCACGCAGCAGATTCATTAAATCTTATGAAGATGGTACTAAATTACCCTTTGGTAATGGTGATGTGTTTGTTACACAAGGGGATAATGTACGTAAGACTCGGGGAAGGAGAGGTAAGAGAAAGTACAGAGAAGAAGAGGAGAAGAAGGGCATTGGTAGTGATGCATTAATTGGAGAGAGTAAAAGTGGCCGTGGCGCTGGATTATTAGTGGGTGGGAGTGGTATGGATTTAGAGGCACGACGTGATTCTTCTGGGGAAGTGGATTTCCTAGAAGAAGCAAGTGATGAAGAGTATAAGAAGAAGAAGAAGAAGTCGAAGTCGGGAGGTAATAACAACAAGATGAAAGAGAAATCTAGCTCAGGCAATAAGAGAAAGGGAAAGAAGAAGAAGTAAGTAACTTGATACGATGTTCATACTTATCAATACTTTTATACATCATTCATACTAACCAAAATCATTATCAATTTTACAGGCAACATCGTAGTGAAATTGCCAGAAATCTTACTACGACCAACGAGAGTCAAGGTAGTATTGCAGTTGGCATCTTCTCCTGCTCTAAGGTAGTAGCGGCATATGATGCCGTACGTCGTCTGGAGGCTGAACAGAAACATTACCGCTCAAAGAATAATGATCAGTCCTCTATTGTGGCATTAGAATTCAAGAAGTTTGAGTCTCTCCACACATACATTGAGGCTCTAATCGTTGTTGAGCCGAGTGACGAGGAAAGGAATAATGCAATGATATTATATGAAAAGGATACTGATCTCCGCAACAAAGCCAAGTTAGGTGGAAATAGGACTGGTGCAAAGCTCACGGACGAGGAGGAGCAGTCAATAGATGTTGTGAAGACGTGGAATGTTCAGGCCGCGTCAGCCGTTTGCTCTACTGAAAAGAGTATTGGTATCATCCAAGAGTTGGGAATGAAGGCCCCAGCCAAGTTTGCCGAGCTTTGTCATTCATTTACCAAGTTGAAAGAGCAGGTGATTGAATCCATCAAAGCACCAAGTACTGTGGATGTACCTACACGATTCCGATATGTCATGTTCATGCAAAATAATGGTGTTAGTCCAAGGATACTTTTTGCGATGGACGAGTTCATGGCTCGCAAACTCACTG
>Ga0214481_101294_pt1 | contig 10311 bp, 12 predicted proteins | sample M1_20Mar14CPVII9_4_FD_165057 | JGI IMG/M metagenome (GOLD analysis project Ga0214481, IMG submission 165057) | Marine eukaryotic communities from Monterey Bay, California, United States - M1_20Mar14CPVII9sort6BwellG10 | ecosystem: Environmental > Aquatic > Marine > Unclassified | place: USA...
ATTTGTTGATATCATTATATAATTTGGGTTGCTGTGTTTTGTTGTTGTGTTTGTGGATGGAACTCAGCCAGAGCGAAGGTAGAGCTACATAGACAGACTATCAATCAAGGTCAAGCACTTATAATAACTGTCTATAAAGATACAACTAAAACTGATGCCGATGATGAAGATGATACATATATCCAAGCAACTGCTGCTACTTGTCCTCCATTAGTAAAACTACAATTCTATGGTATGTGTTGTCCATTCATTGAGACGGAAGAGGAATATGATGCAAGAATTGGTTATAGCAATTTACAGAACTATCCTGTAACATGGTATCGTAAACAAGTGTGTAGTGATTTTACTAATGATGCGAAAGGTATTGCTCCTTCTTTGATTGACGGTATTGGTCAACTATTTAAAAGTGGCGGAGCTAGTAATTATAGTAGTAAGAGTAGTAGCAAACAGCAACAACATGATGGCACATCAATAACAATGTCATTCGTTGGAGTTATGGCAACACTGACAATTGTAGATACAGATAATCATGGTCCAGTATTGCAAATAAGATCGTTAGATGGCTGGAATGACCCGACAAATGAGGCTGCACAGAACGCAGTTAAAGAATATATAACAAATGGCAAACCTTGGTGGGAGGATGAGTGTGTTAGAGACAAACCCCCCAGTAAGGTCATACCACTGTATATGATTGATAAAGTTGCATTTCAATCTCTCTTTGTGCAAAATGTTTGATAGATGCCGCTTTTTCCGCTAGAACACCTTTTCGTTTAGTCCTCGTCGTCGGTGTCCCTATATCATCATCGTCATCATTATAATCATCATATTCATCAACAGTTTCCTCCTCTATATCTGGAGCATCTTCACCATGTGTAAGAATAATGGACTGTCTTCTCCTCTCCCATTCTATCAATATCTCCAACTGATCTATAATTTCATCTCGTGTTGCTTCATCTGCATCTTCTACATCTTCTTCTTCCTCCTTTTCTTCTTCATTTATATTATATGATCTAGGTTGTAATACATCAAATATGATCAATTCTCTACCTGTATTGTCCAATATTTCAATACCACTACGTGATCTACCACCCTTGCGTGCTTTAACATGACGATGTGATTTTACAGTTTTAATAATCTTTAGTGGTATGCGCTTCTTCTTAATCGAGGAGGAAGTAATGCTGCTGGAAGGAGGTGATGCAACTAGACAAGGGCCCGAAGGAGAATCCACAACACTTAATGTTGAACTGTCTAATGGCTCGTATGTATCGCCACCTGATCCTCCACCTCCACTACTATTTAGCATACTAGATAAGAAACCACCAACTCTGCCATTATTATTTGATGATGATGAATCTCCTCTCAGTTTTCGATGCCATCGAATGGGTACACTTGATAAAGCCCATGCTGCTTTACTGGCAGAATTATCTTCTTCTTTAACAAAGCAAGGGCATATCGTACCGATTATTTTAAGTGCTAGCAATGGATATAGTGATGACTCGAGCATACCAGTAGTGGATATATTTGTAATGTTGATGATGAGTAGAGGGGAGTACGATAGTGGATATATTTGTAATGTTGTGATTAATGAGAGGAAAAATAGGATACCGTATCTTTTTCTCCCTCCGCCTCCCCTTTTGCAATCCCCCACCATTGATTCATTGATTTGATGTCTATTAGAGGGTTTATTATTTGCCTGTACTCTCAATGCATTTACAAAGATCTGCTATTATTATTTGCAGTGCTTTCATCTTAATATTATCCTCGTCAACATCAAATACAGCTGTTGCTTTTGGTATCCAAAATCAACTCTCCCCCAAAAGTAAAACATCAGCATTGCTACAACCGTCAATACATCATCATAACTCAATACATACCACTACAACTACAGCATTAAACATGTCCGGAAAAGATATCGACGGCAAGGCAATCGCGGCAGCAGTACGTGCCGAGCTAACCGAAAAGTTAGCATCCATCACCTCTGACAGTAAACCAGGATTAGCAGTAATGTTAGTCGGAGAAAGAAAAGATTCACAAACATATGTCCGTATGAAACAAAAGGCATGTGCAGATTGTGGTATGGATTCATTTTTATCAAAGTATGAAGATGTTGATGCCGTGACAGAAGAGATATTATTAAAACAAATTAAGGAATGGAATGAAGATCCTAAAGTTCATGGTATATTAGTACAATTACCATTACCACCGAAGATTAATGAGGCTACTATATTAAAAGCTGTATTACCCGAGAAAGATGTTGATGGGTTACATCCTGCAAATACAGCGTCGTTATTCAACACTGCTACACATGCTGGTAATGAAAAGTTAAATTGGAAAGATTTTACGACAATTCCATTCCATATCCCATGTACACCACAGGGATGTATCGAGTTATTAGATCGTATCGGTATGGATATTGAGGGTAAGAATGCAGTAGTAATTGGTCGGTCGAACTTGGTAGGGTTGCCGGTGGCAATGTTATTATGTCATCGTAATGCTACAGTTACCATTGTTCATTCTCGGACAAAGAATACAGAGAATGTGGTAAAACAAGCTGATATTGTCGTAGCCGCGGTTGGACGGGCACATATGGTACCTAAAACATGGTTAAAACCGGGTTGTACTGTAATTGATGTTGGTATTAATAGTGTTGATGCACCTGATACTAAACGTGGATATCGATTAGTGGGGGATGTGAATTATGCCGAGGCAAAGGAAGTTGTTGAATGGATTACACCCGTGCCTGGTGGTGTGGGACCAATGACTATTGCAATGTTATTAAGGAATACTTGGAATAGTTGGAGGAGGGCTACTGGTGCTGATTAAAAGAAAGGAGGGGGGGGGCTAAAGGAAGTTAAGGGTAAGAGGGGTATTGGGGTAGTGTTTTTCTTAAGATAAGTTGAGGGGGTGAACTATAGCTAGCAGGAAAGATAGATCATGAATAATTAAAGTCTAAGACTAGTTGAAAACTAATCCTTCATCAAAACTTAGTACATGACTGTCCATTAAGCACCAACTATACGTTGCAATCAATGCATAAGTAGCCATCTCAGACACCAACTTCACAGACCTCGCCATAACTTCTGTACAATATAAATCATATTCCAATCTTTACATGATAGAACAGCCACCGCCGAATCCCTTCTGTCTCTTTGTTTCTGCATCGTACTGAGGATGATACGAAGGTTGCTCTTCTCGATCGACAAATTCAATCCAACGGAAGTATTCGTAGTGACCACTTTGTCCATGTTGCACCCACTCCTCTCGACGACTAAAGAAAATTTCTACCCCCTTGGCAAAGAACATGGGCTTATACTCTTTTAAGATTGCTGTTAGGTTGGCATTATTCCACCTCTTCATTTTGTTATCACCAACACCTGATTCAATAACATGATCTACAAGCTGCTCATACTCGGCCATGAGATCTTTCTTCTTGAGTAGATTCTCAACATAGATTGGCATCTTTTCTTTTAGTTTCTTACGTCCTCCCCATTGCTAAATCAGAAGATAGATGTGTTAGATGTGTGTAATTGAAATGTGTATATCATATGTACTAAATACTTACTTTCAACTCCTCAACAGCAACACCATTTGGAAACTGAAGCTTCTTGTAAACAGTTTTGATAACTTGTCCACTAAAGTTTGATACATCAAATTGTGGAGCGTAGGGTTGTTCTAATGCCTCTACATCGATAAACTCTAACCATCTATAACTCCCGACTTTACTCCCGCTCTTTCTTTTGCAAAAACAAATCTTAACCCCCTTTGCTGTAAAGTCATCACGGAATTGATCAAGTATAGATATAAACTGAGCATCCTGCCACTTTCCTGTGCATCCTCGTGTTTCTTTAGTATCGACGATGGTTTGTACGAATTTGTCATAAACATCAAAGAGATCCTTCTCTTCCAACATTGCACGAACATCTTCTGGGCATTTGTCTTTTAAATCTTTGTGCCCTGCGAGTGGTTGAGAGGTGAGGATATAGATTATGAGATGAGATATATACACGTATATTATAGTATGAATACCATGGATTATATTGCAATACAAACATGCCGATAGGAGAGACTCACCGCTGTAGTTCTTCAGCTCTTCCACAACCACGCCCTTTGGAACTGCATATTTACCATCGGCAACAAACGATCCAGCTAAGTAGAAAGTAGAAAGCATATAGATACATATTAGAGCATTAAACGAGTATAGTAATATCCTATCATATCGACCACATTAATACTTACTAGCTCCATTTGCAATTCTCTCCGTCTGCTCCTCTTCCTCTCCGATGTAGAGTTCGTCCTCTTCTTCAAGCTTTGTTTCGATAATCTCTGTAGTGATCGTCATCTTGTTCTATTGTAATATTTGGTATATATGAGCATTAATAAGCTCTATCTCGTGAGGTGGCCTTCTCATCATCGATTGTATTGTTAGATACAAAAGAGGGTCATTTAAGATATGTGTCCGAATCTAATATGGGTATCTTTTTTCAGCGATCTACCTGATATCTGATTCACAAAGTAGGTGCACCCTCGCCTCGGTGCTCGTTGCTGAAGAAGGAGCATTAGGCCGCACCAATATCTCCTCCAAGAGTCTCAGATCATATATCAATCATTCGTCCATACATAATATCATCACTTTCGGCGGTATTTATTTACAACAACTGGGCGTCAACAACTTTCTTCTTTCACACAAACTTCTAACTCGAATAAAACTAACCTATTTCAACTAACACAAACAAAGTTATGTACAATGGGTGAATTTAGTGATGACGATGATGACTTTAATAACTTTGATTTAGGCGCTGCAATTGCCTCTGCAAAGCAACAGCCATATCAACCTCCTCCGCAGCAGGCTAGCGGAGCAACACCGAGCTTTCGAAATACTAATATTTCACATGAACCGTCTGCTATGCAAGTTGATGGTGGTAGTGCAACGAAACGTTCCTCTACCAATCCATACAATACCACTACACCGGTTAGTAATAAAAAGCTCAAATCAACTGAACCATTCGCCAACAGCAATTCTAATTCCAAACCATCTTCACCGCCGTCTAATTTAGACAATGACAATGATGAACCAATAACAATACCAGAAACATTTAAAAGTTCCATGATACAGACACTAACTAATCATTTTGGTTTATCAACCTTTAGGAGTGGACAATTAAATGTCTTATATTCATTATTAGATGGTGGTGGTAAAGATACTTGTGTGTTTTGGGCTACGGGGTAAGTTTAATTTAAGTTATGTTTGTGTGTTTTAAGGTGCACCTTCTTATGTCTCTGACATTCTTTATCTGGCTTGACTTTTATACTAATATACTCGCTCTCCAAAAATCATCTTATATTTTCTCTCAAATTATAATTTATGATATACACTTTCTATACACCCATATACTTTGCACCAAACAAAACATATTACAGTGCAGGGAAAAGTTTATGCTATCAACTACCACCCCTCCATTTAAATCAGGTAGCAATCGTAATATCACCATTAATCTCATTAATGGAAGATCAAGTATCAAAATTAAATGGCCGATCCGGAAACAATACAGAAATTGCAACATTCCTAGGATCATCACAATCCAATCCCCAAGCAGAACAAAAGGCATTAAATGGTGATTATAGTTTGATATATGTTACACCTGAAAAATTAACTGGTGGTACTGCATTCTTGGATAGTTTGGCTTATATGCATATGAATAAAAAGAAAATTTGTTTAATTGCTGTTGATGAGAGTCATTGTGTCAGTCAGTGGGGTCATGGTACGTTTATTTACTGAAAAGTAGATTGTGTCTATGATCTGAAACTTTTGTTAACCCCCTGTCTTCTTTATATAGATTTTCGACCATCATTCCTCAAGATTGGACCAAGTATTCGTAATCACTCGATATTACAATCCATACCATTATTGGCATTAACTGCCACGGCCGTACCACGTGTTCAATCTGATATTGTGACCAATTTACAAATGAATGACCCAACTATTGCCAAGAAATCATTTGACCGACCAAATCTGAAAATTGTTATTAAGAGAAAGCCTCGGAATGGTGCATTGGGTGCATTTGATGAGTTGACTAGTGATATGGCCAAGGCTATTGTCAAGCAGGGCGGTACCACAGGCGGTAGGGTAAACATTAGTGGAAAGTCTACAATTGTATACTGTGCAACAAAGAAGGAAGTTGAAACAATTACTGCCAAGATTATTCAAGATTTGGCCCATCAAATAGTTCAACAACATGGCCAAGGATCTCCAAACAACAAGCGTCATTCGTTAACTGGTAATAATAATAATACGAAAACTGCTATTACCATCCAACGTGCTACGGAATTGGCGTCGACATATGTCAAGTCATACCATGCAGGATTATCGTTTGGTCATCGTACAGATGCACATACAGATTTCTTAATTGGAAAAGTTACCGTGGTCGTTGCAACGGTTGCGTTTGGTATGGGAATTGACAAGCCAGATATTCGTCGTGTAGTGCATTGGGGTGCACCTAAGACGGTTGAGGAGTACTACCAGCAGATGGGTCGTGCTGGACGTGACGGATTACCTGCCGAGTGTATCATGTATGCCGATATGCATGACTTTGCCAAGTACAATGATGACTTCTATCTTGGGGCACTCAGCGGTGAGGCCAAGGCTAGTACAATCAAAAGTATGAATGCCTTGAAGGACTTTGCAATGAATGATACCGGATGCCGTCGTGCTTCTCTTCTTGAATTCTTTGACGAGACTCCTTCGTTTGGTAAGAGATGTGGTACTTGTGATTTATGTCTCAATCACAAGAGTCATGGAGATGATTATGAACGAGATTTCCAAAACGAGGGTGCACGTGTTATTCTATTTGCTGCCATGGCATGCCCTCATCAAGCCTGGGCCACGATGGAAAAGATCATTAATGGTAATACAGTGGAAGCTTATCGTTATCATCGAAGCTTGAAGAACGATCCTTCTCGTGTTGTGAGGAAGATTGAAGCTTCCAAGGAGAAGATGAAAAAGAAGAGATCAATCTCATACTACAAGGATCTTTTGCCTTCTCTTGTCAATGGTGGGTATCTGAAACAGGAGAGTGTGAAATCATCTGGTCATAAATATGCGGTGAGTATTCTAGTCTAGTTTTCTTTTATATCTATACATCATCTAATCCCCTCCAATCCACTTACCACAACACAGAGATCTTACATGGTACATGATTTAACACCCAAAGGCAAGGGAGTGCTATCCGAAGGAGCTATCGTGCTTCCCGTGCCAACATCTATTCGTGAACAAGAGAAGATCGAGGAGGCAAAGAAGAAACAGGCACTTGCAGAGCTCAAAGACAAGGGCGTGGATTTGGGTCAAGTACCCCAAGAGGAACTCGAAAGTGGAGAAGGAGAGGCTCTTACTGCACTCAAGCGTTGGTACTCGTATGTTGATTCTATGGAAGCACGAGGCCGTACCGATGTGGTGAATCAGCTTGATGATTTGAAAAGCAGAATCGAAGCATGGAGACTTGATATGGCAGAGCGTTACCGTATGGCTCCGGCATCTGTTATGGAAGAGCATTTATTGGTAAAGATTGCCTATATGACTGCTAGTCTTCGAGCTGGTAGCCATTGTAGCAAGGAGGCTCTAGAAGGTGCCGGTGTTCGATCTAACGGTATCGATGAGCTTACAAAAGTCTTGGGTGAATGGTCTGACGAAAATGCGAAAGAGTCTGCCGGTACCGCTTCGAACGGTAGTGGTGCACAAGATGCACCAATGAATTTGACCCCAGGCCGAGTATTTCAACCTACCAACTCTTGGAGGTATGCAGGTAAGACTAGAGTGTTGTGTGCTATGTAACGAAGCGTTTTAGTTTTTGAACATAAGATGTGCACCTTATCAATCTTGTCCCACCCAGTTTACAAACCTCAAAAGAAGACAGGCAAGGCAACATGGGAAGTATCATATGATCGTTTCGTCAATGGTGAACATCCACAGACAATTGCCATGACACAGACAAGTGGCAAGCCTATTCAGGTTGCCACTGTTGTTGGACATTTACTCCAAGCATTAGAACAAGGACGAGCAGTTGATATACATCGATTATCAACATCAGATACACCCCCTACCAAAAATGAATGGGAAGAACTAGAAAGGTGTTCAGTTGAGACTGGATTAGATGTCAAAGGAGATCCAGCAACATCAGGTGTTGATTCGGGAAGGTTTAGTATGAAAGACTTCTTAGTGCCGATCATGGGAAATTCGTTTTGCCTAAAGGAGTATACAGAACGTACCCCGGAAGAGAGTGCCTCTTTTTCTAAATGGTGCGGAGCATTGAAATGGTACATGGCATTAAAAAGGGTGAATTACACTGTGTCATTTGGCAAAGTGGAAGAAGATGACTCGGACGACGATGATGATGAGCCTATCATGGCTAGTTATGAGAAGAGAACCGATACCCAAACATTGAGTTCCCTTAAAAGGAAATGAAGTAGCGTCTTTTCAATGTAAAGTGTGACATTATATGTGTAATGAATAGTTTGGTAAATAAGTAATGGCGTATCAACTATCTCTTCTATATGCTTATTACTACCAAATTAGTTAGTTAAACGTGATACTGCATAAGTTGCAGTATACATCCTAGCTCAAGTTCTCTCATCATAGCTCTGTTCTTCCCCCTCGAAATCTGTTATTAGCCTAAAAGTTCTTTAGGATACGTCCTTCAAACACCCCGGCATCGCTTAACATGCTCGTTACAGCATCAACCATACCATTAACACCACAAAGTAAAGCACCCGAGTTTCGTGGAATTGGAACCCCATCTTCTTCCAATGCGTTTTGGACATAACCAGTACGACCTTGCCAAATAGCTCCACTCTCACATGGCAAGTCAGGTTGAGACACTACCGGCACAACCTGCACACCGGCCGCCTCCCATTCACTAAACTTACTAACATATGGCATATCATCGGGCGTCCTAACACCATAATACAACGTACATGTTCGTCCACCACTACCCGCAGGTGAAACATTTAATTGACCACTTTCAATAGCACTACGAATCGGCGCAATACCAGATCCACACGCGAACAATAATAAATTTTGTGTTGGGAAATCATATTTGAATCCTTCTATATTTTCTGTAATTGGAAATCCACCACCCATTACTTGAGATACTGCGATGGCTGATCCTGGTGCTGCCGATGTTAGGTATGAGTTGAAGTCTGTTTTCTTAATTAGAAATTCCCATTGTGTTGGAGTTGGTGCTGTGCCGGCGGCTTCATCTGCCTCGTCTTTCACTTCTCCGGTGGGTGGTGATGCAATTGCTAAAAAGATTGGTTTGGCATTCTCATCTATTATGTTTTTGGTGAGGAATTGCAAAGATAATATGAGATTAGAATACATATTCGATAAATTGTTATACACCCCCAAAAAACAGATCGATATACAAGCAAGGTCTGCATCAGCAACATAAGTTATCGTCAGCGTTTCTTTCCGACAGGTAAACGGCGAATGTTATTTAGAACATCATTTGCAATTTGCTTATATATCATATCTCTCTTGCCCCAACTAATATCTTCTTATGATAACACGAGATTTGAACAAAAAATCTATATAAATAGAGTACGTACCATCAGCAGGACGGACTTGGACATACTGTCCAGGAATTAAATAATCACTACCATCGTCAACATTCACTTTTAATGATACACATGACCCTGATGGACATGCTACCATGTTACTATCAACTGTGGCAGTTGACCATATCGGATCTGGAAGATATGATAGGAAGAGAGATAGAGAGAGAGAGGAACTTATGTTAGTACATATGGTTTTCAAAAGCAGTCCAAAAGAGTACCGAATCAACGAGATTTGATGTATTGAACATCTAAAACAACAGCAATACGCAGACTTACCAGGACCCCATCCCATAAATAATTGTGTGGTTGTGGATGATGATGGTTTGTTGATGACATTTTGTGTTTGTTGCTGTTGTTGAAAGTATGATTGTTTTATACCGACTGTTGCAGTAGATGGGCGAGATAGAGGAGATGATATTGTAAAGGCCGTGGCTACATTGGTGGCTGTTAGGCCGATAAGGATTGTTGATAGGAGTCTCATAAGTAGATAGTTATAATGAAGATATGATTTTAATCAGTATGTGACTCTTGGAGGGTAGATCGCTGAAAAGATACCCAGAGGGCGATGATGAGGTAGGAGAGCTCTTCGTCTTCAGAAATAATGGACTGCTTTAGTAGCATTGGCATTGCAATTGGTAGTTGTTGATACAGCTAGGAGACATCTAAGAGGTTATATATTTATACGGGGATGACAGGAACCACAGC
>Ga0214481_101298_pt1 | contig 10281 bp, 6 predicted proteins | sample M1_20Mar14CPVII9_4_FD_165057 | JGI IMG/M metagenome (GOLD analysis project Ga0214481, IMG submission 165057) | Marine eukaryotic communities from Monterey Bay, California, United States - M1_20Mar14CPVII9sort6BwellG10 | ecosystem: Environmental > Aquatic > Marine > Unclassified | place: USA...
AACTAACATTGATGTCGGGGCTGATACGGCCTCAGATGTGATCAATATTGACTTTATGTTCCCAATCGTTCCAGGAGTAGGAGCCCTACAAACGACGATGGATGAAATGGTTGCCGACTTTAATGAATTGCACCCAGATATTAATGTAAATGCAATCTATGCAGGCAGCTATGGTGAGACATATGACAAGGTCATCGCCCGGATCGATGAACAAGATCCACCGGCGGTGGCTGTCCTCAACGTAAATGAAATGGTCGATTTAAACGCCATGGGTGCAATCATACCCCTTAATAAATATGTTAAAGAGGCAGGCGGTTGGTTATTCCTAGATGATTACTATACGAAGATGTTTGAATCGGAAGAACTTGTTGAAACTGAGGCTGGTAAGCCTAACCTTATGGGGTGGCCCATGATGAGGAGTACTCCCGTTTTGTACTACAATGAAGATATGCTGAATGAGTTTGGTGTTGATCCTCCTCGTATTTGGGATGAATTAATTGCTACTGCAAAGAAAACAACAACGGATACCAATAAGGGTCTAGGTTTGCCCGATACATGGAGTGATTGGATTTATGGTGCTTTCTCAAGGCAGGGTGGAACGCAGGTTATTGAAGAGAGGGATTGGGAAACGGTAACCTTCGATTCAAAGGAAAATGCAAATGCCTTAGCAGTTTGGGAAAAACTCTCGAAAGACGAGTCAATTCCAGTTCCTCTTACTCCGTGGAGTGAAGCCATTTCTAACTTCCTAAATGGGGATTTTCCCATGCTTTACTTTACGACTGGTGGTATTTCAAAGATCAAGGCTGGAGCTAACTTCACCTGGAATGCGGTTTATTGCCCCGCTGGCACACACGGATACGGTGTCACGCTGGGAGGAGGTGACTTTCATATCTTCAGCGGTGTACCCAAATCTTCTCAAGATGCTGCATGGAAGCTTATCAAGTTCTTGACCACGCCCGATAATGCAGCTAAGTGGTCAGTGGCATCGGGATATATCGCTGTGAACAAGAAGGCATACGATACGGAGCTCATGCAAGAGGTCTTGAAAGAAACACCTCAGTATGCTGTAGCTCGAGATCAGTTGAATTACGGCCATCCTCAAATGATGTCCAAAAATATCGGCCAAGTTCGCCAAGTTCTCAATGATAATCTCAATGCACTCGTTGCCGGAGACAAGACAATTGCTGAAGTTCAAGCTGATGGCCAATCAGGAATGGTAGCTGCTATTGGTGCTCCCACCTCAGCTCCCGTCCCTACTGAAGGAGATGACGCAACTTCTGCCTCTTCACACTCTTTATCGACAACTTTAACCAGTGTGCTTTGGAGTTTATTGATGTGTTGGGCAGTAATTAGAGATTAGAATACCGTTATGAATTAGGATGAAATAAATGTATTAGGGATACCCTGTGAGGAATGTGAGTAGATCATGGGAGGGACACTAGATAGGAAATAGGATGTGATAGTGATAAACCTAGTATACGTATTGACAAATCTATATTCAAATGTTATGTTTTACTGCAATAGGATGTTCCACACAAACTACAGCATCTCCACATCTTTACTACACTTTCTTGTCATCCTACCCCTGTCGCGTCACCCCCACATGTCACCACCTAACTTTCATCATCACTATTCTCAACGTCTGCATACGAAATGACGGCATTAGTTGACCTGCTACTACTTCTGCTCGGAGCGGGCCCAGGCACCGGCATGTACCGCCAACGCTGCTGCACCGGGTCCCGCTGCCAACGTTTTCTCTTCGTCTTCCGAAATCCGTTTGGTACGAAATCCTCATCTTCATCTGTTAACTTCGGCTTGATCTTTTCACGCTTCCTTTTCAACTTGCCCGTTTTGGTTAGGCAACCCTTACCAGGTCCTCGAGCAAACAGAGAAGGAAAGGCTGGCCATTGGTGAATGGTTTCATAGATGTTATTGAGGCGATTGATGGTACTTTCCTTCTCCTTCAGATTCTTTCTAGTAATCTCTTTCCCATATCCATTGTATCCAATCTCTTTTTGCACTAAATCCAATATATTAGGCATGAGTTCTAGCGGAATATCATCAAAGGAGCGAGGATCAAAGAGGTCCTTGTTCAGGACACACAAGGCAAGGACCACCTTGTACCGAATCTTCTCTCCATCATCCTTTAGTCGGTTTATATTGTTCAGCTCTTCCTCATATGTCCCTCCATAATTGCGGCCTGCTATGATCAAGCTGCAAAAGTGATTTGAGTTGTTCACGATTGAATCCAAGCTTGTCGGATCACAGAGGAGTTTGAGCAAGTCCTTCCTACCCTTCTGAATGTTTATATTGTTTTGTTTCAAGTCAACAGAACGGAGGGCATTGTTGTTCTGAAGTAAGTCTGTAAAGGAAGGAACACAGTTATCAGTAATGTTATTATTCTTGAGAGAAAGGTGCTGAAGAGTTGTGTTCTTCTTGAGTGCTTTTGCTAACACGTTAGCACTTCGTGATGACATCCCGTTGCTGTCCAAATTCAGTTCTACTAATGCGGGGTTCCGAGCCAAGTACTTAGCAATCAACTTGGCACTTGGTGTTCGCTTGATTTCATTGCCGCTAAGGTCAATGTGCGTCAGTGATACACTTCCCTTGATACCGGACATAACCGTGGAGAACATACGATCGTTGGAACCGAGATTGTTTGAGCCAAGGCATAACTGTTCGAGGGTGGTATTCTTCTGTAGAGTATCTCTCAATAACTTGACATTGGCTTTTCCGTCTTCTTCCTCTCCAATACTATTACTACCCATACTAAACTCAGTAACGGCGTTCTTCTTTTGTAGAATGTTGGTAACCAGAGCAATCCCATCTTTGTCCAAAGCATTGTCATCGATGATGAGGCTGTTGATACCCTTACTCCCCTCAAGAATGAGTTTCAATGCCTCATTGTTTATCCCAAGGCTAGTTTTTGAAAGGTTGACAAAGGAAAGTTCGGGGTGTTTCTTCATGGCTTTGGATAATTGGTTGGCTGCTACACAGTCGTCCTTACCGAATAGTTTGTTTTGGGAAAGATTCAATACCCCCAATACTTTATTCTTTTTGATAAACTTACTGATGCTCTCAACACCAGCCCTAGCCTTTAAATTGCAATTAACTAATTCCAAACTAGTAATGGTGGTAATATTTTGGTTTAGAACGGGCATAATGCTTGTTGAAAAGAAGGGAGAGGTAGGTAACATAATGTTGGTGATGCTAAAACGTTCGATTCCATCTTCATAACTTTTCAAATCATTAGCAAATTGTTCTGTGATATAGTAGTTTAAATAATGAGGGGTTTAGCCAAATATATACTTATAAGAAGGTATACAAAAAGAATGCTTACCGTAGTTGGGGAGAAGGTCTTCATGATATGGAGTTCGTCGGTATTTTCTTCCTGTTATGACCCATCTACTATTGCAGATATCCCTGTACAAATCCCCAGCTAATATCACCTTACCATCTTCACACTTCCCTGCTGATACCAATGAATGCTGAAGGACAACCAAAGATCTGTTCATGCTGTAATAAGACCCATTCTTCATTCCATTTTTTATCCAATATTGATCATCAACCTTCTGCCAGTGAGATATTGGCTTAACTTGGAGCTTTCCAACCATCCCATTGTTCATTTGCCACCACGACATTTTGATTCTTAGCTGGGTACGATATTGTATTAATGAGATGATGAAGAAAGGGAGAAGAATATCAGATATAATAATAGACTATAATAGATAAGTACAAGCAGCATAAAATATTATGTACATTCACAAACATAATATGACACCTTCGCTTTATATTCCCTCCACCATGTATACCTAATATAAACAAATGATACAATCCACATATACTACATATACATATATCTACACCCAATAACCAATATAAAAAGACAAAGACAAGACCCCAGACCAGCATAAAAATTAACGATGTTATTTAACGATATATTTTTGATATTGTAATATGAGTACTCGATAGACCAATCCATCCCCGTCCCAGTCCATATAACACTTATTACATATACTCACCAATTCAACCCTTTTTATTACTCACCAATTCAACCCTTTATTGCTATCATCAAAGAGATTGGAGGCAGCGATGGCAATGTACTATATGCGTAGTAGAAAGGCAAAGCGGCAAAGTAAACTCGCCATATTCATTCCCTAAAGAAGTATCCTTAGCTCTGCCTCTAATGATTACTGAAAGATGCTACATCTGCCTGAAGACGAAATGAAAATGTACTACATAGACTATTGAAGATCATGTTTATGCTTAAGATGCTGTCCTTCTCTCTAGATAGTCACTTAGAATCGAATGTGATGGATACCACCACCCTCCGCCGGAGCTGTATCACTACCCACTCTTCTACTCGTTTTGAACCATAGTCCTCGTGTACCATCTACCATCGATGTTACAGGTGTATCATTCGAATCATCATTGCAACGCATTTCATACCCCGCAGTTACTGTACTCGATAACTCACAGAATGGAGGTTCATCTAAGGTTGTTGTTGGTATAGTACTGTTCACGTTTAATGTACGTATCAGTCTTGCCGTATTAATATCCCACATGGTGAACCGAACATCATTTGTCTTACTTGCATATGGCATAATGACAACATTCTCAGTTGGATCGATTGCCAGACCTGTACATCTTGTGGATTTCATCTTATCAATGTCTAAAGAATCTGGTAAGGTAAACTCAAGTAGTGTAGATCGATCTGTCAATCTTTTTTCTTTGCTTCTCACTATCTTCGCTGCCTTGCGTATGTCAAATAACCGACATGCTCCGAATGAGCCTTTAACTACTACCAAATTATCATCTCTCTCAAGAGACTGAACCGAAGTCGCTGATCCAAAGGATTCGTCCACTTCAAGATTCAGATTCGTGGAAGTTAAAACTTGTATTTGAACTGAACGGGTATCAATCATCGAAACTCCACCATTACGATGGCCAAACATGGCAAAGTTGCTACTATTATTCTTCCGATATTCGACACAGATTGGTTCTGAACCACTGTTGCGGTAGTTTGACCAAGGACGTCCAGTCCCCAAGTCTAAGAAGCTAACCGTTCCTTTACAAGCAAATGCTACTAGCCCTGGATCTTGTAATGTACCGCTAGGCGTAAAGCAAAAGTCATATATAAGATCCTTACAAGGGACCATCTTTCGTTGATTATTATTCGGTATAGCCTTTGTTATTGCAAAGGCCTGGACATTAATACCTGTATTAAGTACAATACCACCACACATTTGTTGTTCGGGAGTTGAGTATGGTGCAATCTTCACACTGTGAAAACGAAATTGACCTGGACCCTTGTACATTTCAATATCAAATGCACTACCTGCATTATTACTATATGTACCTCCTGGTCGGTAGTAGATTGAATCATTTGATATGGTGGCAATATGTGGTAGTGCATTATTAGTAAATCTTCTACTGTTCACATCATAGATGGGAAGTACATCAAATGTTGAATTCGTTGGTTCAAGGTATGATTTACATATACAATCATATGGTATTGTGGTTTGTTCATTTGTTTGCTGTCCGTATACATATGGAGGATTCCGAGGAGGTAGTTGGAGCGGATGGAGCATGGAGTAATATCTTGATTGAATTGGATATGTCGGTATTGTCGGCCGATCATCATTATCATTATCTTGTGTATGTTTTTGTTCTATATCTTCCAACTTTGATAATGTAGGTACAATCGTTGCCTTCCTTGCTACACATAATGGGCCTAGTAGTTTATTAATTCTATTCCGTTTTTGTGCACTTGAGCAATATTGACGCGATGCCAATAGTAGAAGAGATGTCCGTTGTGTACAGGGTAACACCACGGGTACTGCCTCTTCTTCCTTTGGCTCTGCTAGATTTGATATAGGAAGTTGGTTTGATGTGTTGTTATTGTTCAGTGAACTCTTATTGGGTTGCTTCTTCCTCTGCTGTTTCCCCTTCTTCTTATTCTTCCTCTTGCTAATCGACGAGTTGATTGCAGATTCTGTAGAGGTAAAATCTCCTCCTTCATGATTGAGATAGAATGAATATCCATCCTTATTACCAATCCAACCAAAAGTATCTGATGTTGACATTGCATTTTTCATATCTTGTATACTATCACCATACCAACCAGCAATGTTTGATGTTAGACAGGGTAGATGAATTACCCTTCGTACATCTTCATCTTTTATGTTATCTTTGCATAGAAACGGCGAACCATCTTTATTACTACTGTTATCATTGTTTGATAAAGATGTACTGTTATTGTTCTTACCAAATATAAATGGTGTAGTAGTCTGCTGTTGTTTTATCTTTTGTTGAACGCTTTGGATACATACATCATTCTTATTGTTAAATGTATACTTTGGGTAATATCGTTTGGTAGTTGGATCGTAATGGAATTGACTACCACCTATACTACTATTGTTTTGTGCTGCAGATGTATGTTGTCCGAATATAAAGGGCTTTGCAAGATGCACTGAGTTTTGTTCTTTGAACTTTGAGGTATCTTCTTGTTCCTCTTTCTTCTTTTTCTGACGCTGCCGCTCGAGCTGTGCAACTATATCATCCATAGCACCTATTTATATATACTGATAACATTCATTACATACCTACTGCCTTCATTGCTGCACCACCCAAGATTGCTCGATTTCAATTTCACGTGCTATGTGCAAGATACGGGGAAGGAATAAACTCCTCAAACCGTCAAATATCTTTGTTGTTGATGGCGCGGCGCGCGGCAGCAGAAAGAGTAGCGGCAGAGCAAGATGATAATGAGGTTTAGCCTGCATACATTGCAAGAAGTAACACTGGTGGATAGTGGCGTATGTTGCTATCATAAATATTGAAGCAGAAAGCAAAAAGAAACACAACAACACACATTACATATACAACATCAATATAAATTATATATCATGACAATAAATAATCTTCGAATACTAGTAACAGGATTTGGACCATATGGCAATACCACAATGAACCCATCATTAGCTGTGGTACACTCATTGCAAAAGAAGTTAGGACTTAGCGTTGATGGTGCTAAGATTATTGCAAAGGAGGTATCCTGCGAGTTCAATACGTCTATCGAAGAAACTATATCATACATCCATGAGTTAAAGCCCGATGCAGTCATCATGCTTGGTGAATATCCCGGTAGGTCTATGGTAACAATTGAAAGGGTAGCAATCAACTACAATGATTCCACAAGATATGGATTTACAGATCAAGCTGGATACGCTCCACAGGGTACCAAGATTGTAGAAGACGGTCCTGACGCTTACTTATCAACACTACCTTTGAGACGAATCGTTAAAGATTTACGATCGAATGGTATACCTGCCGATATATCAGGAGATGCAGGTACATTAATGTGCAATCATATCATGTATGGGACTCTACATCATATTAAACAGAATACAAATGATAGTGACGAGCATGGTATCTTTGCCGGTTTTGTTCACTTACCAGCCTTGCCGGAGATAGCAGCACTAGACGAGAACCTCGGTATGCCAAGTATGACAGCAGATCTTTCCTGTCAAGCTGTAGAATGTATTGTTGCATCGCTAGTTGAAACGAAGAAGAATGGAGGAAAAGATATTGATGAACCGATCAAAAGTCGGCTGCTTGTATAAGATAGTATAGAGTACATTAAGTATATAGTAATTGTAGTTTATCAATGAGATTTTAAGTACATTGATTGTTAAAGAAAACTAGCTAGTATCATGACCGCATAGATACTTCCCTCTCGAGTTGCTCGCTCTGCCAAATTTACATTCTCCCCATTTGTACTCCACACTCTCCATGCTCTCCATGTCAGCATAATGCTACCCCAAACACTTAGTACTGCCTTTCTTGATTCTGAATCTGTTAGTAACGCCGTTATGATGTTGTAGAATGGAAGAATTGATGATGAACATGCTGCCACGGCTGTGATGATTGTGCAACCCAAGGCCATGCTTATCATATTTCTTTTATCTTTGGATGATGGTTTGACAACCTTTCTTCCACTCTTCTTCTCCGCTTTCCCACTAGCACTACTGTTTATTATATCCATGATAATCTCTCGACTCATGATAAGACCACACAAAGCTATGCTCAACAATCCCAAAGGACTCTTGAACATCAAATCAAACGGTAGTGATTGAAGTGTAGTAATTAATCCATCATTATCAAGCGTTGCTCCACCAATAAAGATTCCAACTCTACTCAGGAACGATGCATCCCGTAATATATGACATGCTGCTAGTCCGCTAGTTATCGGTACCATAGTCCAACCTACCGATGATGATATATTTGTCATCCAAGATTTTGTGTTTAACTTTCTTCTCAAATGTGCCGTATACAAGTATGATAATATTGCTCCACACTGTAACATTAACCGAGGTATAGCACCTCCAATAGATGATGATAATAAAAGTAGTATGGCATATAGATATGTATCAAATGTTGTTTTGTTAATTGAGAATGTATTATTGTCATCCTTTGTTGAAGATATTTCATTTGATTTTGATCTATAGTTCAATATATCATCCACTCCATCAGCTTGGAGAGTGCTGTTTGATGTAACCATGGATGTAATAAGTAGTAATGAGAGTAGTACAATCCACATTGATGGATTTATAACTAATGGAAGTAGTAACTTTGATGAACTTGTTGGTATACTCGGCGGTAGTTTAGTTAAGAACAGATTCGTTGCCTGATACACACCCAGCATATGAAATACTACAACTGCAAATAAAGTTACTGGATTGCATACTATTGAGAATAATTGTTTGATAAGACTTCGTTTATTGTTTGCCGATATGAGTATATTGTTTGAATAATTTGAGTTTTGCTGTAGTATCCTATCTTCTGCTGACATACCATCTTGTTTATTATCGCTGGTATTGAAATCATCTGCTTCTGTTGTACTATCATTTGCAATTCTAGCAGATAATAATGACCTTTGAAAAGTCTCCCCGCCCTCAATATTAGTAGACAATAGTTTGTGTTGTCTTCGTCTGTGAAAGCAGGGAGAAGGATGCATTGGTATCCTATTGTTAACATTGATTATATTGTTTTGATATGCAATTGCAGTAGATCTGACATTAATATGATGATGATGCGATAGAGGGAAAGCTCTGCATAGTTGGAGATTGCTCATGAAATATAGAAACACTGACATCATCACTGCAACAACATAACATCTCTGTGGGTAAATAACTTTTGAGGTCATTGTCATGATGTAAACCTTCTACTGAAAATCCGAGATATCTCCCTACTATCATCTACTAGAAGCTCTCTCTATATAGTACAAATGGGGGACAAGAACATATCACTGGAGCGTAGCAGCAATCCATACATAGGAGTAGCAGAGCGAGTCCAGCAATCACAGGAGGCCAGGCGAGTCTCATTATTAAGCATTTTTAGCGATACAACGATGTTTTGCCTCTTCTCTGATCCACTTCCACAGTCCACACGGAAAGAAGACTCCCTCACGATGGCCAATGGCCTCCGAGCAGATATAACGATGAATGATAGTAGAGCATCTAATAAGAAGCGTCGTCGTACGGATAATGGTCGCGGCACCGCCGATGAACCGCAACTAAGTTTGCTGTGGTTATATCAAAGTGATTTGGGAGATCGAATTTTGTCGTATGCCTCGGGTGCTGATTTATGTACATTAGATATACTCAACAAGCAGTTTAATAGATTAACAAATGATCAATGGGATATAGTAACAAAAGATAGATTTGGTATGAACAACGGTAAAGAAGGATGGAAGGTTGGTACCGCATTTCTACGGCCACCAGTTTTCATGCACAATATATCAAATTATGAGGAAGAAGGTGATGCAGGCAGAGCTCTCACGATAGGCTTGTGGGTTTAGTGCGCACTTAGCGACGGTATCTTTTTTCCGTTGACCCCAAGAATATCAAAAACAATTATTTTGTCGCCTTCATCATACATCGTTGAAATCGTCTCAATAAGAGCATTCTATATCTGTGCCGTAATAGACAATTGCAGCTTTTCTTGTAATTTTATAAGGAAATATGTTTTAGGATACCATCGCTAAGTGCGCACTAAACCCACAAGCCTATCTCACGATCAGGTAACGGTATCCTGGGGTATCCTGTCCAAATAGGCTAATTTAGTAAGTGTCCAAGTTATCGGATACATTTCGTATATATATGGGTACTTAGAAGTGGTATCCTCCTCAGAATCGATCACCTCATACCATGTTTAGGTCGTCATTTAGCCACCATATCGATAGGATATGACAAGTATTGCAATGGAAATACCTTCTAA
>Ga0214481_101302_pt1 | contig 10262 bp, 8 predicted proteins | sample M1_20Mar14CPVII9_4_FD_165057 | JGI IMG/M metagenome (GOLD analysis project Ga0214481, IMG submission 165057) | Marine eukaryotic communities from Monterey Bay, California, United States - M1_20Mar14CPVII9sort6BwellG10 | ecosystem: Environmental > Aquatic > Marine > Unclassified | place: USA...
TGCATCAACTAACAACTATGTTGGATTTTGATACTTGATATTTTCCGCCATGAAGAACATTGCAATACTGACCATCCTCTTATTATCTGGAGGAATATTAGCATTCCAGCCATCATCTCTTACTACTATATCATTAAATAATCGGCGCCATAATGGTTCAATATCATCATCTTCATTGGCAATGACGAACAAAGATTCAGTATCCACTCGAAGACAGATAATTGATACTTCCTTAGTCAGCATAGCTTCCTCTATACTACTATCGAATCCACAAAACGCCTTAGCCACACGAGAGATAACTGATGCATCATCTGGTGAACTACCAGACTTACCACCAGAGGCTGTACGCTCATATTTGCAATGTAAGAAGTTTTGTGCATATCTTGTGTACTTTTTATGTGATCTAATATCATATAATCTCCTCTTTGCTCTTAGACCGTTTCGGATTACAACTAGCAGCCGATTTCTATATATTTGACTTGCAAACACAGGTCGGCGACACAGATGAGTTTGGCAATGTTAGTGAATTGGTCACAGTAAGTTTGTGCATAAGATATGAGTCTAAATATTTTGCATATCCAGCTCATCATTTAATTTGTCTCTTATAAATATAGAGTAAGGGTGCACGAGGTGGTGGTGGTGGAGCATCGAGAATCGAGCGTGAATATGTAAATCCAATGCGTATTGTTGGATTAAGTATGCCACCTGATGTCGCTGATGAGATAAGAGATTCACAATTCGCCTTCGAGAAGGCCATGGGCAAATTAACAAAGGCAACAAACGGTATTCGTCGTGATTTACCAGTTGAGATTGATTCAACTGCTGTGCCCAAGGCACAAGCGGCGTGGGAAGGTAAGCAGAAGTTGATTGTGCACAATGGTCACAGACCACCCTTTGATTTGGGCATAGAATTCTGATTGTGAAACGAAGATATCAATGTGTTGTGGTTGTGGATTGAGTTGAATTGTACATATGATGGTTTTGCACTTTACAAGCAAATGCTAACAAATACTAACCCCCTCCCTCCCTCTCTCCTTGAATATGCTTGTGACCATTGTGTGGAATTAACTTCTCCGAAGAGGGTAGAGTTGCATTGAATTCCTTCTTTGTTACATTAAATAAGGTGACTGGACTGGATGACTTGAAAGTAATACCACCAGCGGGTCCAAATCAATTTAAAGAGTACGGGAGAAGTATTACAAGATATAACACGTTTATGAAAAAGACAAAGCTGTGTCAGAATAGAGGAGGGCCTACATTATCAGCCGCGTGGGGACAGTTAATGGTTAGGTAAGTTTTCACGTTGAAGATGTTGTCCTTCTAGTTGCAACAGCATCTTGCTTACTATCATCTTCTCTTTCTAACTCAGCGGCTATCTCCAGGACAGTTGTGGAGTGGAACCTTTGGAGGGTTACTTCTTTCAATAGGTATAATGGGCTCCTCAGTAGCAATAAAGCATGTTCTTATTTAAGTTAAGAGTCATATTGGGATGGCTCAAACACTATTATACAATTCACCATCCCCTTTTGATTTGTTTGTACTTTATAAAAAAGACATGTAAACATTAAATACCCGTAAACCACATATTGTTATCAAACATTTCCCTGATCCTGCTGATCAAACGTTGGTAGTGACACCTCACTCATATCATGTGGACCATCCCCATGCCTATCAGTATTGCTACTGCCAGGAGCATTCCCCGGGGAAGCAGTCTCATTAGCCTTCATATCAAACACATCAACATCCAAATCTTCCAATGATAAACTTTCAATACTCATTAATGAATTCTTAAGTGAGTTGTGCATTTCAGCATTCTGCAACTTGCGATTCGGTCGTCGTTTCTGGGTGAAGGAATTCTTCAGTCCGATGCGTTGTGCACGGGTGAAGGAGCTGTTAACATCACCACTGGCACCGCCTCTCATATTTCCTGGACGGCGCTGACCAGTACTACCGTCACCAGTGGCACCACTGTCACCAGGGCTCTTGGTATCCATATCGTCAAGCATACTTGGATTGCCTTCCTCTTCTGTCATACTTGGCATTGGTCCGCCTTCATTTCCAGGAGATTTTAGTGGTACTGTTGTATTGAATGATTTTTCTTGATATCCTCCTTGGAATTGATTATTGATTGCACCAAAAGATGGGGACGTTACATTTGCATTATTCCCAAAAGTATTGTTGTTATTATTATTATTCCCCGTTCTGTTATTACTGCTAGATAAATTGCCCGCCGGCAAGGTACTTGCAGAACTATGACCATCATACCCTCCTTGATAGTTATTATTACTATAATTTGGATTGTTGTTCATTTGATTCAACATGGCTTGTTGCAACATTTGCTGCTGATACATGATAGCATTGGGGTTCATGCTGTTGTTATTATTGCCCATTTGTTGTTGTCCTCTGCCCATCCCTGGGTTGTTGGAGTTGTTTGCCATATTATTCATGGAGGATAAGAAGTTACTTATATCAGAGTTGGACATTGCACTACTGCTACTGGCATTCAAATCATAAGTCCCAATGGTCATCCCGCTATTATTTCGTTGCTGCTGCTGTTGATTGCTATTGTTATTACCGCCCATATCCATGTTGGAACCAAGACTTCGATTTGATCCTTGCAATTCCATTGACTTTAAAAATTGCAATTGTGCTTGTAAATTTGCCATATTTTGTGGTTGTTGTTGATTATTATTCTGCTGCTGTTGCTGCTGTCTCAATATCTGCTGCTGCTGTATAGCCTGTTGTTGTATCGCCTGCTGCTGTGCCTGAATCTGTGCCGCGGCGGCCAATATGTCATCAGCACCCACGCCAGGTCCAAACATGTTATCCATACTAGCTCCGCCACCAATTTGACCGGGTATACCACCACTTCCGTCGTTATTGCCACCTCCTGAAGCACCAACATTAACACCAGCATTGAAGGAGTTAAATACATCTCCTAAACTAAACCCACCAAGAGAAGTTGCCGAGAACATTGAATCTGTCAAATTTGACATTCGTAATGGAATCTCCTCCTGTAATTGCTGCTGTTGAGCAATATTATTCTGTCCACCCTTCTTCATTTTACCCCCACCTTCATTACTATCTTCGCCACCTTCCATCACTTTTAATAACTCAGGCGCGCCCTCTCTTAATGCCTGACGTGTCTTATCTAATGCCTTCTTCTCACCAATATCGGACCATAATTTTGTCTTTGGATCTTGTTTTAGAAACCGTCCCGGTGGCTTCATGGCACGTATCTCATCGTATATTATTCTGGAATAGATTGGCTTTTGTGACTTGGCTGTTAATTTGTTGTATTTGTGTGTATTAATTGGAAGGGGTAAAATATGATATGAGCAAAAGAAAGAATAATTGCAGTAAAAACGGAGAAAATATAAGACTTTGAGATAACTTACGACATGCAACATAGGCCACCTTGTGATGTTTCACACTGTTGTTATATGATAAATTATTAACATCGGGATACACAGCGATATATATAGTAAGATATGATATGATATATCAATGAGAACACATACAAATTTTTGCACACATGATATGCACAAAATTATACATAATAACTCACAGCTTGCGGAAGTTCTCGTTACCAGCATGATGATTTACAAAATTACCTCGACCAGATAATACATCATGATCATGTGGTTTGGCTATACCTGTTAGTTGTTCGTCTTCGTCCCCCATTATTGATGTTACTTATATTTTTTTGCAATGGGGCTTATTCAATGCTTTGACTTGTATCTCCTCTTGTTGAAATTATAGGGTCTACCGTTAGATAAAAACTGCTAGCGCTCTACTACTGTATTGACATAAACTATATCTCCTCTCTACAGCTGTCTCTGCCTTAGTATCATGTTAGTAGTTGACACTTTCTGATAGTGAATAATAAGTCATCATCAGCTAACTAAATATAACTAAACAGGACTGTATTCGTTTAATCGCCAGAGCGAGGGAGGGGAGAATGATGAGGTGGAGGCTAGAGTGGTATGAGCTATTGAGACTATGTAACTGCTGTTGATACCTCATAATGTTTATGGTTTAGTAGAATTGGCCAAGAAGTCATTCATCCTATCAGAATACAATTTCAAAGCAGTTTCGTGACATTGAAGTGCTCTTAAATGCATATTGAACCCCCTCTCGCCGCCAAGACTCTCGAGTTTGGTTTCTACTAATGAACTTAGCTTCTCGGTAAAGACTGCTAATATTGCCTGGTGCTTTTCAAACAAATCTTTCCTCTTATCATCAGCCGGAAAAGCCCATGCAACAACATATGTGTATTTCAAGAAGTGTCGACTCGATATCAAACATTCAGCGGAATTTACAAGTATGTCATAGTCCTCTTTATCCAAGTCATACACTGCATCCTCAGACTTGAAATCTTTGATCAAAGACTCGAGATGTTTCTTGGCAAACTCTTCACTATCACGACAAGCCTCGTATCTCAATAGATAGAAGGCATTCCTCTCCTCCGGCTTGAACTCTCCAAAAGGGTTGTATCGGTTACAAACATGCCTTTCGAGATCGGCATGCCCTTCAATTTTCTGAGCACATAACCAACACCAATGTACACCACATTTACATGTCATATGATTACATCCATCATTCTTTTCTATTGGCGCCTTACAACCAGGGCAAGGCTTAGATAGCTTCCGAACGGCCAATTCAGAAGAGCTCAAAAGTGGCAAGAATGCTTTGACATCACTACACTTTGCTGGAATATGATTATCTTCTCCGCATCCAAAGCAGAAGCTTGCTTGACACTTGGTACAAGTAGCTTTCATTTCATCTCCTTCCTGATATGCAATCATAGTACAGTCAACTCCGACGCATCTCCTACAGCTTGTACTCTTTGTTATGTGTGATTCTAAGAGTTGACGTTTCCAAATAGTAAGCTGTTCAAAGTTCAGTAGCTCCTCGGCATCAGATTCAACCATATACTTCTTGCACCCCAGCTGTGGACAATCAATATCTGCATTACTCTCTTCTAACTTGACAGCAATGTGCGTGGTAAAGCAGTCTCTACAGAAAAAATGTTGTTTGCAGGCCTTCAGGGAGTACATATCTACCAAATCATCATCGAAACATATCTCACATAGTTCCTTTGATACATTATCAACATCCATACCATTGCTGCATCCGTCGTCGGGAAGAACAGAAGTGCCTTGACCTGTAAGCTTTGCACTCATTATCTCCACATCGAGGTCATTTGTTGAGTCAAAGAACATCACAGCAGATGAGCATCCGTGTGGATGCTCATTATTATTAGTGGTATTAGGTTTGACTGAGGTGATATACTTCTTGGCAGCTTTGGCGGTAACGGCATCATTTGGATCGTTTAAAAGAAAGCTACAGATAGCACAAGCAGCGCCTTCATCAAGGTATCCAATTACTTGAGTCGCCCACGATCCAATCTTTTGGATGCACTTGAGTCACTGGTAGATGCGCTCAACAGCGGAGGAAGAAGCGGAGCAGCAGCTGCAAACTCTCCGACATCTTTTGAAACTCTGTCTTTCTTGATAATGTTCTCGTATATGACAACCATCGTCTCCAGTGCAATTGCAATATGAGCCGACAGCTCCTTGTCAACAGCAAGACAGTTGAATAGTAGTATTGGGATGTCAAATAAAGTATCATCGTTCGTCGTTGGAATCGAGAAGACTGACATGATATTTTGGATGATCTTGACAATTGATATTCTAATCTTTATTGGAGGCACGAGCTTCTCTCTTCTCTCTCGGAGAAGCCTCGCTTGAAAGTCTCTTGCCTGTTCGATCCTTCTTTGTCTAATTGCCCGGATACGCTCGTCTACTACCTCGTCTCCCATATCATCTAAATCTTCTTCTGGACCAAGAAGTTGTGTATTTGTATCCACACCGATATTATTTAGAACTTCTGTTCTGAGGAAATCAATCGATACGCCCAACATTTGACCAAGTATAGTATCTGATTCTTCTACCCGAGAGCTGTGGCATAGATACGTCGATAGTGATTCCATCAAAGCAGCGCCTCGAGCTGCGGCTCCCTCTATTCTGTCTCCCCATCCAACTTGCAGGCGGTGTGTCATTATTAGGTCATCGTTTGAATTAGTTAATTTCAATGCAGATTGGGCAGCATGGAAGGATAGACTGAAGAATAATATGGTATCTTTATTCGGCTGGCTGCTCACTTTGTTCTTTTGCAGCTGTTCGGTTACAAAGTGTAGAACTGAACTAGTCATCCTTGAAGATAATGGTGATCTATCAGATGCCACATTATCTACCATCAATTGACTTGAACTGTCAGACATCCTATCTTCTTCGTGTTTCTGTAAAACGACTTGTGCTTCTGCTCCTCCCAGAGCAAGGCATAACAGTAATGATGATGCTTGAACAATCAATGCATTCCGTTCGTCTTCTACTACAGATGGAGACACTTCTTTCCTTGACTTCTTCTTTTTCGATTGTAGCATCATACTTGGCAACTGGTTTCTATCCCTTTTATCAAGATATGTATCAAGCAAAGATCCAGCAAAGCGAGTGAGATTGATTGAATTTAATTCCCTCGATAGACCTCTTCCAGACGTTGACAAAGTAACTGCCCTGGCCAATCCTTCACTTCCTTCTTTTCTATGCCCATTATCCCCAAATATACCCTCCCCTTTGCCATTTCCGACAGCAATCTGCAGCACTGCCAGTCTAAGAATATTCCAATCAGATGTTGTGGGTGGATGTGTCATATCTGATACGGCCGATGCACGTAACCTAGCCAATCCTTGTGCTGACATTCCCGATGAGTAATGCTGTGATATAATTAGATCAAGGAAGAGGTTATATATTCCGGATGATGCCAGAGGTGATACCAAGTTGATGATTGCTTGATAGTGCGGATGTTGCAAGAAATCAATAGGTGCAGTATCTTTCTTCTTGTTAGTAGCAACTTCTTCTGAGGGTTGTTGATCTATACTAATTGGACGTATATCTAATAGAAGTGCAATTGAATCTAATACTAACCAACCTGCCACGATGTGTTTATCCTTCCATGGGTCTTGAGCATTTGCAATCCTGCCTCTATTTTGCTGTACATTTTGAACATCATCTACATAGTTTTTGTGCATATCTTCTACTGCAACAACCCCAGATTTTAATATACTATGCAAAGCATTAGCTCTGCGTTTTATCTCTGTATCATTATCATTAGTACAATCTCCACTTCTAGTTGCTAACTTTATCATACACTCACGTTGTATCCGAAGTGCAAGTGTCTCTCCTGGAGATCGTCTTGAACTTATTGTTGATGAAGACTGATGGTATAATCCTAAGACATACTCAGATATGGTTTCAATTATTGGTATAACATCAAAATCACCATCTGATATACGGTCTATTGCATGATCAATAATACACCTGTACTCATTGTGGATATGATTTCGTATTGATACTATCTCATCGTGCTCAATTTGTGTGTTACTATCAGCTTCACTAATATGACCTACGGCTGATATATGTGCTGTGAGTATTTCTTCGAAGTTAGTATCTAACTTACGCAATAGACGTGGTAATAGGATGGATAGGATCTTGGACAGGGATGAATCATGGGCAATGGAAATCTTGTTTCTCACACGTTTTGCAGAAGCAAGCTCCCCCTCGAGCTGTGACGATGCAGAAGGTTGCTCTCCTTCGGTGGACACCGACGACATGATATAAAATAATGTTATTTATGAGTAACGAATATGTGCCAATAAACACTGTTTGTAATCCACTCTATCCAACAGAGAGGGCTATAATATCATTAGTAGTGATAGAGACGTTGCATAAGACGGGGAGACAAAAAATCAACAAAGCAGCAAATATATTTTTGATCATGATCCATCCACATCCCTCCCTAGGGACAGAAGGTGATATACAAGTCAACGGTATTGTTAATAAGCAGCAGCTCGTGATGTTCCATATAGATAGTAATGTCGCTAGAGATTTATAAGCACTGTTTCAATTGGTTTGATCCGGTGACTTTTTTGGGCGTATCCTTTTTTCGGTAGTTCAGGCTCTAGTCCTTTTTTGCTGTATAGGTGCAGCAGGGAATAGTATTCTCACCTCCCCACCTCTCAAAGATGCAGTACATTTGTTATTTATTACAGGGACTATCTCTATCTTCTGTACAGTAGTTCAAAACAATGTATATCTCTCTCATACTCATAGTGTCTATCGAGCTTCGAATTTCATGTTTGGAAAGATTGGGTAGTACAATGTTTATCTACTCAAATCTATCGAGCCTCAAACTTCATTTGGGGAAAGATGGGCTTGATTGGACTCTCATCATGTTTAATATCCTTCAAGCTTTCGATATTATCATCGGGAACAGAGATCTTCCAGTCTAACACAAGACGCGAAATCATTGCAAGGATCTCGTTATTTGCAACGCGACTTCCTGGGCATCTTCTTGCACCTTGTGAGAAGGGATCCCTTAAGAACGGATGGTCCAATACCTCAGATTTAGTATCTTTTCTTGATGCCACACCTTCAGCATCCCATCGTTCAGGACGGAATTCGAATGGATCATCAATATAATCTTCATCGAACGAAATGTGCCCCATCTGAAACATATTCCCTTTTGGTATAGTCTGTCCATGAATCTCTACATCTTTGTGGCTATTCCCTTTCCACATCGCAGCCGTGAATGCAGGAGTAGCCCTGTGTGATTCTCTTAAGCACATGTGTAGATATGGTGAAGCCATCTTTTCCAACACTGCTGCACTAAGAGTACCACCGTTCTCTTTGACCGAAGCGCTTAACTCTTTGTAGAGCTTCTCTTGAACATCTTCATTCAATGCCAAGTGCATGAGGTTCCAGGCAGTAACAGAACTAGGGGAATCAGAAGTTAATTCCACACAATGGTCACAAGTTTATCCAAGAAGAGAGGGAGGTAGGGGGGTTAGCATTTGTTACTGGAATTGCGAAACCATATCATATGCACAATTCAACTCAATCCACGGCCAAGAGTATGTCGTCTTGATCACTGGTTTACAATCAGAACCCAGATCAAAGGGTGGGTTGTGACCATTGTGCACAATTAACTTCTGCTTACCTAGTGGTATCCACTCCGACAAATAGAGCAATAAGGCAAAGCTCAACCATCTAATCTTGAGTAACCTCTTCCTCTTGAAGCAAGTAAGTGTGAGTAAAAAGATACCTAATCTAAAAAAGAACACATCTCGTGCACACTTTTCACAACTTTGTGGTACTATATTGCATCCAAAAGGAAGAGAATGTTGTCACCAGTTAAAAAGTTGAAAGGAAGCTAGGTCGGGGTAGGGTTGGATATAACAAACATACATCTAAAACAAGTTACTCGCTACTCCAAATGGAGGTATCCACTATCTAAACATAAACTAAACACAGGCATCCAGCACATCAAATCAAATAGCATCTTCTGAAGATTTGCTCAAAGAGAATCATACGACCACTTGCTGCCTACGTTACCTCCTACAATCTTGCGGACGAGCTCAGGCTTGTTGACATCAAATAGAGGATGCACATAAATGTATTCAAAGGAATCGATGACATCCTTAGAAGCCCCGCGACATTCGGCTATGGAAGGACCTTTCACCCTCTTGAAACCAGCAAAGATCAACTTCGAATGAAGTTGACGATGATCAGTTTGATTTGAAGCACCAAACAATACATTGAAGATCTTGCAACGGTCCACGACATCACTCAAGTAACTAAATTGGAAGCCAGAAATGGGCTTACTCTCTTCTTGAGGATCCTCTGATATACTCAACACCATTCTCTGAGTACCACGGTGACGGTCAGTTACCTTCAACTCATTCTTGATACGACCGTGCCATGAGTTGATGTTCCATAAACTTCCATCCAAGACCAATGTACGCATGACTTGGCCTAGCTGTGCCTCATAATCAGCCCTGACTTGGTTATCAATGAGGGCTCCCCAAGGACCACGAGCTGCTAATGTCTTCTTCGAACCTTTAGACTGTGAAGCTGATACCACCTTGCCTTTACTATTTACAGCATCTGTATTAGCAAAACCTCTGAAACTCAATGTCCTGGACATTGTAACTCAAAAGTGGGAAAAAAGTAATCTCTTGAAATTCAAGATCCATCCACTTTTGATTTTCAAAAGGGACTGGACATTGAATTACGAAAGTGATGGCTCTTGTAATTCAATGTCCGGAGCTCTTGTAATTCAATGTCCGGAGCTCTTGTAATTCAAAAGTAAGAGACATTGAATTGCAATGTCCACGCTATCAATATACAATATCCATTTAT
>Ga0214481_101303_pt1 | contig 10258 bp, 10 predicted proteins | sample M1_20Mar14CPVII9_4_FD_165057 | JGI IMG/M metagenome (GOLD analysis project Ga0214481, IMG submission 165057) | Marine eukaryotic communities from Monterey Bay, California, United States - M1_20Mar14CPVII9sort6BwellG10 | ecosystem: Environmental > Aquatic > Marine > Unclassified | place: USA...
AATGGTCACGAGGAAATCCTTAGAAAGGCCGCAGCATTAGCAGCTAAGACTAAACCATCTGAATCGTCCACTGCAGATGGAGATACTGCTGATACCAAAGTTGCGGGAAAGAAGAAGAAGAAGAGGAAGAGAGCTCCTCCAGTTTTACCTACCCGTGCTAATGCACCACAGAATGACTAACTACATTGAAGTACAAGGGGGTATTTTATACTACATTGAAGTACAAGGGGGTATTTTATAAGAGTAGTAAATTTAGATCAAGAATGTATTTGCAAATGATTATATATTATGTCTTTGCCTTTGCTGCCGATTTAGAGGCCTTCAATGCCTCAATCTTCTTCTTCATTTCCATCGCTCTATTATAACGATTAATCTTTATTTGTTTTACATCTTCATCAAAGGTTTCTTCTCTTGCCCGCAACTTTGGTATCTGATACTAAATTAGAGAAGTTATTGATTTGAACAAGTTAGATATACCATATACAAACACTGAACATATCCACCATATCAACTTACCGCTAATTGCACCTAAAGAAGCATTTGGAGATGAGCATGCTTGAAGTAGCCACTCGGAACCAGAAAACTCAGCAACCTCACGTTCGTACCGTTCCTTGTCATCCTTGGCACGTTCTTCCCAAGAGGCTTTCTGGGCATCATCCTTAGAAGTATACTCAAGACCTAGAATGCTCACCCTTTTTTTTCGGTTAGCACTTGGATTCTCCAATGCGGCCCTAGCATGATTCTGACCATCGTTTATAAAAAAATAACGAGCATCATGTGGTTGAGTTGGAAACGCAAAATTCCTAACGACCTTCACTTTGCCAGTCTGTGAGAAGAAGTCATCATCCAAACACAAAAACGAAAATAGATTGTTATTGACCCAAGTCTTGACGACGACGCGTAGTCGTTTCAAACTGCATTGTCCAGACGAGAGGTTGGACACAGAGGTCATCTCGTCTGGGAACTGTTCATTGATACGAAAAATTTCAGCTTTGAGCAGGGGTACTTCATCCAAGGACTCTATCTGTTGAAGATAAACATTCTTTTTCATCTCCTCTGTGGCGGTAAAACATATAGAAGTGGTAATATTTAGAACTGTGTATGGCAAAACATGACAAAGAGATAGAATAATAACTTACCCTCTGAAGTCATTTCAACGTCTAATGGTAACTTCAGGAAATCTTTTGCAGCCCTGGCATTAGTAGTGACTTTCATGGTAGCAGATGCACCTTCTTCACCAGGTACAAGCGATTGGTGATAGAAAATAACAATTCTTTTATCTTTGAATATCAGAATCTGATCTTCCATATCACCAGAGTTACCATATCCCTTAATGGCTTTGTAAAACGCCTTCTTCCCCTCGTCGATACGAGTCGACTCGTTGGTCTTACCAACATTTGTACGAGAGATATTACCATTGTATCCAAGTAGACTGGCAAGTTTGTTGACGGCAAGTACATTGAAACGAACACCGTTATGTTTACCAGGGAGGAAAGTGAGCTTGATCTCGTGCATAATCTTGAGTACATTGCGTGCTACCAAAATCTTATCGGTACCATCTAGATCATTGTACGAGAAATCACAAGGGGGTTCAACATTGTGGATCCCTAATTGATTGGTCTGATTTAAATCATATCTTTCAAATAATTGAAAAAACGGCACCGCCCATTGTAGACACGCTGCATCAGTACAATTGATTAAAGGCATATCAACACAGATACTAGCCAAAGAGTGAATCTTTTTAGGTAGCTGTCCCATGTTCGCTGCATGCATTTTAGCATTTGTGCTCTTGAGGTTTTCACAGGCCGAGGCGTACTCCTTTTCTGTAACTACTCGGGATGTCTTTCGACGTCGAGAATCTACCAAACCAGCACGGAGGGGCATCTTTTCACCCTTGGGAGGAATATCCTCTCCTTGAGACGAAGGGACATCATCTTTGCCCTTATGTTCCTATAAATCATTAAGAATTAAAATGTAATGAGATGTAATGAGAATGAGAAATATGATATGGAATGCACAACAGAATACTTTCGAGACTGCATACTTATAATATCTTACCTCATGTTCTGTTTCTCCCGTAGTCTTTAATCCAACATCATTACCAACAACTTTATCTTCCGATCCAATGTAAGGATCCACAAAACCAGGATTCTCACCTAAGGCTAATTCCTTTACTGCAGAACCATTAGCTCCATAGTCAACAAGAAATGCTAATCCTAAATCTCCCTTTTCATTCGCCATAGGAGGAGGTGAAAAACGCTCATGTTGTTCAAAGGATGCCGATGGTGCCGCGTAATACGATGGTGCGGATGCCTGCAATACACTTGATGATTCGAATTGAAAAGACTCATGTTCATCACCTCTCGAAAACGATGCCATGTATTGATGTCCTTGTTCTAATAACGATGTGTATCCGGAAATTGGTGACGGATGTACGTTTGAAACGGATGCCGATGATGTCGCGTGACTGGATAGTTGAGGGTGTGATCCTAGAGCAGGTGCTACAGGTACTTCAGCCAATTCTTCAATTCCAACCAATCCATCGCCATGATAATTAGTACCGGTATCAAATTTAATGATGAATTTGTTCTTTTTATCATCATACCCATCAATGGTTCCATAAAATTTTTCATGACATAGCACTTGCTTGCCATCATACCATTTATCACTGTCAGGTTGAGATTGCTAACGTATATTAAGATGTATTAAATGATACACAATGTTATTTAAATTAGTTCAACATAAAATAATCGCATTGGTACTATATAAAAATTAACTATCAAATATACATACCTCATCTGCAGATAACTTCTTATCCTCCTCAGGCACCTCATTAGTCACTGCATTTGGTATTGACAATTCGTCGGCACTACATGTAGATGACATGCTATATTATATATGTAATTCATATATAGTGAGATATCATAAAGTTTATGTTATGAGAAAACGTTGGTGCATTATATACACAAAAGTTAATTACATGCCGCGGCGGTATATTAAACAACAATAATATACGGGGTTGTAGTACTGTCTATAACTATATAACACTTACCTTGCTGAATGTTTGCTTTGTTGTGAATTGGTATAGATTGGTACGTTCTTCTTATAATAAGGTGATAGGTAGGTAAGTAATAATGAGGATGTAAGTGCACCTAAATAATACTCATTGTAATACTAATAAAACATGCCACAGACATACTACTCACTTGTCTAAACTATTTATATTCTTATTACTCCTCTCTCTATGATTGAGTGTGATAGTGATGAACCGGAAAATCCTAGAGTTCTGTCACGTCACGGTCACGAAGCCTCAGACGTGATCGTGACAGGTAGTGACATCCCGTCACCTTTCGTGACGAGGATAATCTGATCGCCACCTGAAATACTTACACGTGGATCTCTATTTTTTGGACTAAAAAATAATAATATCAAGTTAGCTTCATAACTTATACCTAGTTCCACGAGCGAAGATCCAAGCTCCTAATGAATGGCATAGCCAGTCTCTACATAATTAAGTTCGTTTAGCCTCTACGGGGTCAAGCTTGATGTTTATAGTCTCATGGAAAGACATATATCCTCCTAAATGATCAGCCCTGTCATCCATTTTCTTGTACACAACCTGTTTCTGACCAATACTGGGGCCAATCGGAATAATTTTAGTACCAAATGACTTAACAAATTTTCTAGTAGAGTTTCTCGACTCAAGAGCTTGTGCAAGTGCCACCCTCCTCTCATTAATATCAAACTCCTCTGGTCGAAATGGTCCCTGGGTATTCAATCCACTTCTTTTTTCAAAACAATTAGCTGCCAATTTTCGTGCAGTAATATTATCATATGGGTCCTCCCTGCATTTCAATAGCAGATCAAGAATGTTCTTCTGATGCCACGCCGATCCATCTCCATCATCTGATGGACAACTCATAGCTCCATCATATATCACTACCGCACCATTTGATTCCTCAATTGGCACTACTTGTTCAACTTCCAAACAATGATAGAAACAATCACCCAAATCGGAATTGTAAACACATCTGTCACCTACTCTTTTTAAAATGTCCCCAATTGTTGCGTCTTCTGGACGTCGTTGATATTCCTCATCAACAATTTTGTGTGCATGCATTGCATCTTGAAGATGCGCGTTTCATAGTTTATGAGATGAAAGAGAAATGATTGCAACAAATATTAGTACATGCGGCTTGCAAAGACAAACACACCATAACACATAACAAAATAATACTAAAGTGGACTTTCCTGATGCTGTTGTATCTGCTTGTAGATAATGGATTCTGTGCTTGTTGTTAGTACCTCCACGATAGTCATCTCCCTGAACTAAAAGGTCAAACTGATTACTATCACCTCGACGTGTCGTTTGGACACGTCCATCCATCACAGGTTCATTAACACCACCACCTTCACTACTTCCTTCACTAGCATTGCAATTATCATTGATTGGGGGTACTGGCATAAAGTAATATGTATGATAATTCCTTGTCCAGCCCATTACCGGAGCAATAATTTTATCATGTAGTAACTCTAAATTAACAGCAGATGATACCTTGAATGTTCTCCATATAGGAGGGTTGAGCTCTTATAATTAAGTGGAGATAGTAAAGAGGTAAAAATATTAGATATGTGCACATCATAAGCACAGTAAGTTGGATTGCAAAAGAGGAAAAAGCATATAATTTCAATTAGGATTTCAAAAATACCATGTATCATGCACATTCCCCAGTACTTTGAAGAAGCTTCATATTATCGGGACCGATATGAATGATGAAGGTTTAATGATACTGCTAAATGCACTTGCCAACGAGCAGTATACATAATGCAAATACTCAACACACCAACTCCAACTCAATCTTCGCCATAGAAAAAAGACACATCATGTGCACAAAAAATGACAAATAAAAGTAGGACTTTTATATCATTTACCTTGCAAAGTATTTTCATCACGGATAAGACTACTAATACGGATAACGAGATCGGGAGACTGTTTCGGCGGCGGCTAGTTGTATTACATAAGAGAGGTTGGCAAATACACAATACTTAGTTTTTTGACTACTCTGTTGGAGTCGTTTGGTCGCCATATCTTTTAGTTAGTAGGATAAAATCGTTTTGTTGTTGTGCTACTTATATGCCAGTATGTGTCTCATAACATAGTAGATAGATGTTGTTATTTAGATGTTTGGTAGTATAGCTTATTCCATTACTCTTACATATCGTCGTCGTATTCACCATGAATCATCACCGCTCAAATCAGTATTGCAAACAGGCATTACTATCTGGAAAGTTTTATTGTATGAACTTGTGTGTTTCCTATGAAGTCTAGATGATTTGGCTACTTCGTTCGGCCTTCCATGCCTTTATTTGATTACCTTTGCAAATCATATGTACTAACAAAAGTTATTTGCCATCTCTCTCCAACTTCATAAACTGTGAAACGCGCATCTTCCAGCAATTGCAATTGACTATAGCAAGTTGAATTATGTCGTGTCTCTTAAAGCAGCAATTCAATTGATAATAGGTACAATATTATTATGGGATAGTAAATCAAAATTGGGCCCATTCTTATTGGGCACTGCAATTATACCCGTAGGAGATCAGGGAGGTGCGCTGTCGGATAAGGTTCGCGGTGTTGGGGTTACTTACACATCAGCAGTTCTAGCATCGATAATTGGATCTATTAGTTACAATTATAAACATGCCATGTTACCACTAGCCTTCGTAGTATCATTCATTATGTCAATGTCCTTTGGTCCGAATGTATTCATGGCTGGGAAGATAATTACAATCTTCTTTCCGGTCATTATTGGTATGAAACCTAGTAATATTGGGGAAAATGTTGCCATGATGGCTTTAAGTGGCACCTTTGTTGTTGCATGGTCAATTATTTATGGTGAACTTATCGGTTTGTACGAGGGGATGAGAACGATAATGTATCAGTCATATAATTCACTTGGCCATAGTATATCATCTACACATATTGAACAATTTGCTCGTGAGGAATGGGATATAAAGAATATCCACCATGCTCCTATTGATTCTCGAAAGATACTGAACACTTTAGAACATATCGATTGGTCTAGATATAATGAGGCCACAAAGAAGAAGATCAGAACTCTTGTAAAGGCTTTAGATTTCATTAGGGGAGCTTTCATATGTCTGCTAGTTCATGATGCAAGAATAGAATGTGATGAAGTGCTTCAGTTGAAACAAGCCTCTGGAAATTGTTTAATACTGGTAGCTGAGAGTTGTCAATTCGCATGGCTGTTTTATGTACCTCACTTTAAACACCGAATGGCCATGGCTCTTGAGGAGATGGACTTGGCTACTGCAAATGTATTATCTGTTCTAGAACAAAGGGGACTTGAGAATCAAGTTCATCTCATTCAATCAATACAATCGGAGATACAGACTGTTATGATGAATAGTCTTGTCGAGCCTTGGACTTGTGGTAATATACCAAGCTTATCACATGAGTTGAAATCAGTTGCAAAGCTACCAACTCATTCACCGCGGAAAGCTATCTGGGTATACTGCTTTAGGATATCAATCACATACACATTGGCAATGATACCGCTGTATTTTAGTGATTCGATTCCAGTTGCTTATTCACATTGGTTCCCTATGACTGTGGCAATTATATCCACACCGGGATGGGGTTCAACAATGAAACGAGTCTTCCATCGTACATTAGGAACATTCCTTGGACTTGCTATTACTGCTCTCTGCATGTGGTTGATTGAAATTAGCTCTCCTAGTAAAATTGGAGTAGTAATCGTTGCAGCTATTTTATTGGGAGGAACAGGATTTGGCGTATATGTATATTACTTTGCAAATTATGGATTAGCGACCATGTTCATTACGGCCTTTGTTGGACTCTTATCAGCTTCGGGCGGTGCATCCATTGCAACACTAACTTTGTGGCGTGTTGTGTTTACATTATCAGGAAGTTGTCTGTATCTACTTAGTATGGTGGTATGGAGAACAAAGGAACCAGACTTGATCTGCCTCAATTTGATCAAACAGGCAGAAGCCGTTCATTCCTACACAAAGGCAGTAGTTGAAGCAGAGTGTATCCAAGGAGAACATGAAGAAGATGGTATCGAAACATCAACTTGGAATGAAAAGGGTTTTCAATTTGACTCTTCAGAGTCTATCTTCAACAAGCGTGAAAATGCTGTAAAGGCACGTCTCGCCACAATGAATTCTATAGCCGATGCCTGTTTGACACCGGCCAAGGAAGGAACATACTCATTGGATCCATATTCACTTGCTCCTGCTTTTAGTCTCGAGCTATTAATTTTGATCAGTGTTCCTGCCATGTTGGATATGCTAAGAGTAGATCCGAGCAAACGTCATTTATATGTATCAGAAAGGTCACTTAATCGGTTGTTAGGTCTTATCTCTCGACTGGAGGGAACAAAATGCTACAAGGAAGAGGTCGGAGATGATTCTAATGCTGATGAGATTAATGATTCACTCTTTGACCATACAATATCAAGGGCACACCGAAGACTAGATAGTGCTGGTTTCAACCTCTTGATTGCCAAAACAAGTAGTGAAGAAGGCCATGACATTGAATCTTCTTGCTAAAAGCATAAAATATATGTATGATTTTTTGTACTAGGGTATCCTTTAACTTTACATTACTGAATGGTATACTCCATATCAACCAGATATATATATATATATATAGAAAAGGTGTATGAGAGGTAAATCTTATACTTTCGGATTACATAGTTACAAGTTATCAAAAGAGCCAAGGTTTACATTATCATTATACCATACCAATCACCTAGCATGATATTAATTCTATAATCATAACTAGTATCCAACACATCAACAAACTTCTTAATATCCATCAATCTGTTTACTCAAGTATGGAATCACTTCATCCATTGGTATCCTCACTTGCTCAGTACTATCCCTATCTCTAATGGTCACGGCCCCATCATCTTCGATCGTTTCAAAGTCCACGGTAACACAGTATGGTACACCAATCTCATCATTACGTCGGTATCTTCGTCCAATGGCACCTGTTTGATCCCAAACTACATTCCATCGACGTTGTAACTTATCAAATAATCCTCGTGCCGCCTTAACTAATGGCTCTTTATTCTTAACGAGTGGTAGTACGGCCACCTTCACGGGGGCGATACTGGGATGAAAGGATAAGTAGTTTCGTTTCTCACCATTGATTTCATCCTCGGCATAGGCTGAGCAGATTAATGCTAGGATGAGACGGTCAACTCCCAAGGATGGTTCAATTACATGTGGGATGAACTTTTCTTTTGTTTCCTCATCAAAGTAGTCAAGTGCTGCAAGGAGAGGATATGGTAATATGAGATGAGATATAGGCACTTCAAGTAGCACAATAGACACACACAAAGTATGACGTACCCTTTCCACTACCCTCGGTATGACTAGTCAAATCAAAGTTACCTCGTGCAGCAATACCCATCAATTCCTGTTCTCCAAATGGGAATTTAAATGTAATATCTGTACATGCCCGAGCATAATGTGCCAATCCATCACCCTCATGGACATCATATCCCATCAACTCATCTTTCAACCCAACCGATTCCAAGAATGCACGTGCATCAGCAATCCACTTCTCATGATATGGTCCCCAAACATCATCACCGGGAGGAATAAAGTATTCAATTTCCATTTGTTCAAATTCACGTGATCGAAAGATGAAGTTCCGAGGCGTAATTTCATTACGGAATGCCTTACCAATCTGGGCTATACCAAATGGTAACTTCTGACGACTTGTGCCCAATACATTCTTATAATTGATGAATATACCCTGTGCAGTCTCTGGACGTAAGTATGCCAAACTTGATGCATCCGTCTGTGCACCAACCTGTGTTTGAAACATTAAATTAAAATCCCTTGGCATTGTTAATGTAGGCGTGCCACTTCCCGGACTGGGTACCTTTGCCATTGTCTCTTCATCAATTTGTGTTAAATCTACAAAATCAAATGATTTAATCTTCTGTCCCTTCTTATCTTGTTCTCTTAATAACTTCTTAGCTTGTGTCTTAGCTGCCTTTTTCATATCATCATCATTCGCTTCCATAACACATACATATCCAACTGTGGTATCATCCTCTTCTAATATTACTGGTGCACAGAATAATTGATCAGCACGATAACGTAACTTCGTTTCCTTACAATCTACCATTGGATCACTAAATCCATCTAAATGTCCTGAACTTTGCCATGTGGTAGGGTTATGTATAATACTTGAATCTATACCAACTACGTCTTCACGACATTGAACGAAGTTTGTCCAGAATGCATCTTTGACATTACGTTTTAATTCCGAGCCGAGTGGTCCGTAATCGAAGAAACCTGCAAATCCATTATATATTTCGGAAGAGGGGAAGATGATACCACGACGTTTACATAGGGAGACAATGTCATCCATTTTAACTTTTGAGTATGCTTGTTCATTTTTAATTGGTATGTTTGATGAAGTTTCCTTCTTCTTTTCATCAGCAGTGGCTTCTACGGCGGCGGTAGAGTATAGTGGTGATGTATTGCTACTTATTGTTCGTCGAGCTGATGTTGCAATGGAGGAAGATGTTGTGCGCAGACCAAATCCCAAGGTGCCTGTATTTTTTAGTGAGAGGAGAAACATGGACAAAGCCATGTTGCGATAGGATGGCATGGTATAAAAGGAGAGCGTATCGGGTTTGTAGTAGTATTTGCCGTCGCTACTATCTAATAAGCTAGTAGGTAGAAGAAATGCGTCATTATTCTCTTCCATGATATGAAATCTAGCGATACAACGGAGATACCGGCTAGTACCGATGTGAGTTCGCCTTTTTGCCAACAATACAACCCATAACAAACAAATTCTCATCAACATGTGTATGCTATCAACGGCAAAATTAGTCCACTCCGTGCATCATAGCATCTCCTCAAGTTATTAGTTAGTTGGAGTCTACTACACAAGATATAATTATTCACCAAAAATAGTTTAGGGCATAGCCACCTCATCCCAAGCCAGTAAAGAATAGGAAAATCGAAGCCTCGTCATCAAATAATTGTAGCATCACATTCATCTCAGGCCTTCTCCCCTCGGAGTAGATGCGTGATTGCAACTCTCCGTTATATATAAGTTCACAATTAGGATCATAATAATACAACTGAACATATCATATGTGCATAGATTGCAACATACTTTGAGGAGATGACGATTTGCAATAGAGAGATCCATACAATCATGGCCGACGCAAAAGCAATC
>Ga0214481_101305_pt1 | contig 10228 bp, 9 predicted proteins | sample M1_20Mar14CPVII9_4_FD_165057 | JGI IMG/M metagenome (GOLD analysis project Ga0214481, IMG submission 165057) | Marine eukaryotic communities from Monterey Bay, California, United States - M1_20Mar14CPVII9sort6BwellG10 | ecosystem: Environmental > Aquatic > Marine > Unclassified | place: USA...
CCGCGAGTCTCTTCATGTTTGGAAACATGCTATTTGTAAGCTTCTGGTATCAAATAGACTTGGACGGTATCGGAGAGGATGAAATGCAAGAGAATAATCAGTACAATGGCAATTATAATCCATGGTGGTATAAGCAAATGGATGAGCGTGAACTGTTAGAGTATCATCAGAAGGTGGTATCATATGTCTGTTTGGCCTTTGCAATAGCGTTATATGCAATCTCGACATGTACCTACAGTTGGGCAAGGGCACAGCCAGGTTCTATCGTTCGATCAACGGGTAACGGTCCATATGAACAGAGGAATAGAGCACACCTTTCTGCACAGTTTGAAATGCTGAGTGAGATTTGGACCTTCATTTCATTAGTAACTTTGGTTATCTTTATCGCCCTATCGGTAGCTTCCCTTTTACTATTAGGATCGGAAGATGCCGATAGGATGAGAGAAAAGGCTCGGTTAATCAATATGATCATTATCAATGTTTGGATGGTAGTTGTTTCACTATTCATGATGTTTTGGGGTAATGAGGTTTTCTCTGTAAAAAGACGCGGTAATCTTGGAATGGGAATGCTGTATGGAGGGTGCAAATACTTCTCATCTCTGTTATTGTTAGTCTGTTTCCTATTTGCATCATTTTCATTTGATCAACGTGAAAGAGAGGAATCAACTTGGGTAGGATGTAAGTGTATCTTTTGTTTGTTTAGATTCTACACCCGGGAATTATGATCCTCTGCTAACCCGATCTCCTTTTCCTTGCAGCTGCAACTACATATGCTTGTTTGTTCCTAACAGTGATTCACTTTATGTTCTCGGCTAGAGCAAGGGAGTACCAGGTATCTTTCATCGATACAACAAACTCTGGTAGTAAGATTAATGATGAATATACAAGAGATCTTGGGAATCACAATGCAGTTCAATTGACTTAAGATGGAAGTAGACAGGAGGATATGGATATGTGTATATTCGATGTTATAATTGTACTGTTTATCAGAAGCGGAGATTGACGTGCAGATAACTAATGATATCTCTAGTGTAGTCATAAAAGTTTAGGAATGAGTGTGCTGATGATGATGTGTGGAACTTATATATGTTACACTAGATCTATAAACATCGTCCATCAATCTTTTAAACATCTATTCTTTTTCATAATCCTCTGCCAAGGCCAAAAACAACAACTCATATCACTGCATAGTACATAACTGTTAAAATAACTCTCCAAACAAACTTTCTTGAGGGAAACCCAAATTCAACTAATAGGTAATATAATCTCTTAAGAGGTGTTAAGTTCTTCCCCCCTGTTTAATATAAATACGATACTTAATCCAAGTACAAAGAAATACCAAAGAAATAAGACGAACAAAGATAAGCACAATGAAGATTGATCAGTTTGCACTCACCCTTCTGATCAATAGAGATCCCATTTCACTTTCCACAATACAAACATATAATACCACCACCACGAAACTACAGCATATCAACATTAATCGCATCCATCCCTTTCCTTCAAAGGGGTCATCCATGAATCACCAGCTGCCTTATTTGGTTGGAGATTTGTATGCTTCAACCCCAACTTACTAGATTCGCTGCCATCGACGGAAACTGAAAAGAAGAAGCGTGAGAGTCGGCACAAAGTACCAGGAAGAAGACTAATCCAATTCACAACTTACCATCTTCTACTTCAGGTAGGCTAGGTGCTCTCACCGGACCGGAGGCTCCAGGAGCCTTCACGGAAGATGCACCAGTGATGCTGTCGATTGTTTTAAGAGTCATAGCGTCCGACGTTACAGATGAATCACCATCAGTACTTGGCTTACGGACGTCGTCAGACGCCGCTGCCGCCGGTAATCCCATTGACATGTCAGTGCTGGGTTCCGTACCAGTAGTAGACGCATTGTAATTATCAACAGCTTGTGGCTCATGCTCGGGAATTAATTCGCTGGTAGCAACAGTCAACGCAAGCACCGACATATCTTCCATAACTTCATCAAGAACTTCTAAGTGTGTTGGAACCGGCATAGACACATCCCCCGTCATAGTATCGGATACATTGAATAGATTAAGCAATTCTCGGATTGAATGGGTAGTCGTTTGACTAGTACCAGTACGGATAGACTGGCCATCTGCTTGACACTCAGTGAGGATTCTATGGAGCATTCTTTCAAATTGCGGATCAAACGGGAGGTTGAAATCAATTACGGATTGAATCAATGATGCAGGTGGTAATGTGTCCGTCTCCACATAATCACGTAGCTTGGCGATGATTCTGTTCTGAGACTTGACACCAGCAACCCGGTTTCTCAATGGAAGAATTTCCTCGTTAACATGACGCACTGACTTTAGTCTTGCTGCCTCAAGACGCTTTGTTGCCGCCTCTTCTTCATTGAACTCCTCCTGCTGCTGATCGACCAGCCTCTGCTGCTGTTTTACTAACATTTGAAGCTTATATAACTCCATCTTTCCGTCGTCTAACCGCTTCGCTGCCTTGTTTTTAATCTTCTTTTGAGCGTTAGTTCTCTTCTTCATAATCGCAGCAAGCACAGTATGAAAGTTGTAGAACATGAAAAGCTTGGATTCTGCATCCGAATCCACGAGAGACTTTTCGACCCTCTCTTTTACCTTCTTAAGATCGTGTATGTCATTAGATCCACTGTGTGGAGAATTATAAAGCATATTGTTTAGATAGATATAGATTCATGCAAGCCAAAGGAAGGGGGTGATTTGGACTTACCTGAGCACCTGAGAGAGAGAAGTACGAAGCCACGACTTGTGGATTTAAACTTTCCCAAACTTCGGGCGTGTTGGAATTCTCCCTCAACTTGGAGATTAAGTAATCTGAACTCAAGATGTCCATCGACAGCACCGCATCCGTAATGTCAACATCTTTGAAATCGTTGCTAATCTTTTCAACAGCATCAGCATCCAACAGTAGCGACTGTGCTCCAGCCAACAATAGACGGTTCAAAATACACGGAGGAGTATCCTTGGAGGAGCTCGGCTGATCGGAGGGGTCACGGAGGACTCTGTAGGCAGGGCCTTCGTACTTATTAGTAGCAGATGCAGTTCTTTGAACGGCAGTCTGAGAAGCATCAAGCTGATTATCACTCTTTGTATTGAAGAGATTCATAGGTGGCGGCAGTGAGTCATCGTTTGTGGACAGCTGATTCTGCTGCGGGTCTTGAGGTAGCGGTGACTTGCTGTACGCCCGGCGATTTGCAATGTGCTTGCTTCCACGGGCTATTCCACTATTAGTGGAGGTAAACTCACGGCGTTTCTTACTGTCAGAACCAAAGTCGGGACGCTTGGGTGAGACACGTGGATTTCTTTTCAGATACGATGATGGATTTTTACGACGTGGAGTTGGTGCTTGATTGTTCATGCCTCCAGCTGCCTTTGCTTGTTCTCTCTCCTTCTTCTCCTTCTTCACTTTCCTCTCCAACGGTAAAAGGGAATTAGCAATATCTTTTGGACAATATTTGTCTAAGGGTCCTGGTTCACCTCCTTCTCCTGGAAACAGGAACTGAAAAAGACTCAAATTCTTTGGCTTCTGACCAGGCCTTATAGATCGTTGAATGGCTTCATTATACTTGATTTCCTCATAACTGTAACCGGTACCAGCTATTAACCCGACGGTTGTGTTCCTAATAGTCTCCAAAGAGTCCTTCTCAGGTTGGTTTGTCTCCGCCCCCTCCATACTAAAATCGTCATCGTATTGATTCATAGAAACCTCCTCCTCCATATTATCACTGCCGTAATAAAAAGACTCCTCCATATTCGTACTATAATTATCACCATTGTAATCACTCATGGTGTATGTTGAGTTGTATCTGTGTCTGCGCTATGAACTTGCCCATGTATGAACATCCCTCTAAGAGGATACCATTGATTTCCGCTAGCGACTAACAAAAACATTTTAAAACTAAAACAATTCACAAAACTTTTCTAAAGAGTGTAGTTTGTAGCTTGTAGTATGCAGTTTATAGCGTAGTGTAGTTTGTAGAGTAGTGTAGTTTGTAGCGTGTAGTGTAGTTTATAGTGTGTAGATTAGCTTGTAGCGTGTAGTCTGTAGCGTGTATCGTAGTCTGTAGCGTGTAGTCTGTAGCGTGTATCGTAGTCTGTGGTGTAGTGTAGTTTATAGTGTGTAGTGTAGTTTGTAGAGTAGTGTAGTCTGTAGCGTGTAGTGTAATTAATAGTGTGTAGATTTATAGCGTGTAGTCTGTAGCGTACCTATAGTTTGTAGCGTAGTGTAGTTTGTTAGCGTGTAGTCTGTATCGTGTAGTTTGTAGCGCGCAGTTTGTAGTGTAGTTTATAGTGTAGTTTGTAGTGTAGTTTATAGTATAATTCAGTCTGTAGTGTAGTTTGTAGCATGTAATGTGTAGTGTTGTTTGTAGCGTGTAGTGTAGTTTATATAATGTGTAGTGTAGTCTGTAGCGTGTAGCGTGTAGCTTGTAGTGTAGTTTGTAGACGGGATTGATTCTATGAAGATCAGTTCACTTTTTCCACGCTAATCCACTCACCATTTCAACTACTGTTAACCACCAAACAAATCACCTGGCCAATGGCCACTGCCGATATATCATCTCTCAATAGTTAATTCCCTTCATTATTCATAAATATCGTGTTTGTTTAGTTATATTATTGTAGCTCGTGCCGTTCACATAAAAGGATTCTGAAAGATCAACATGTATGCTGAATCATTTATATAATACTGAATCTCTCTATCACCACATCTCATCTTGTTTCTTAGGCCTTGGATTGTGGTGGGGGATTCGATGGGGAGCTTTAGCATTGCAATATATCATCTTGCTATACACACATCTTGTTATACACGCCATCTGTACCAATTTATCCACCTATTCATATAAGATTATTATCTCATCCCCTACCCTCCTAGTGTATGGTGTGCTTATACTACTATACCATGATCTCATTTTGAGTTGAGGTGTTGTACGAATGCATGCATTGTGCAACTTCTCACTCGAGAGTTATTCTCAAAAGGACTTTTACCTATCATGAAAACGAATCAAATATCTCTCGATAGACTTAGGCTTAGTGTATTGGTCGTTGGACACAATAGTTAATGGTAGTAGTGTTTGTGTATTGTTTAGGACATTCATCGTGTGGTGTTGTTTGTTGTATATCATGTAGCGAAAGACGAGGTAGATTCAGATAGAGAGAGAGAGATACCACAAGACAACCGAGGCAACATCTTCTCTTTCTCACTAGAGTGTCTAATTTATTAATTAACCTCTTTATGTCTACAGTTCCAATCTATCTACTTTTATACATATATTGACTACGATACCCGTTCTCTATGATGTTGTCTAAGTGATCCCTCAAGATCTCATCCTTTACTTGACCACATCTTGTGCTCATCCCCTCAGTTCTGAAGCCTTGCCAGACGCTGCTCTGCTTCAGCAATTTTCTGTCTTAAGGAAACAAGCTCTTGAAGGGTGTACGATAAGACAAACAGTTTTGGCAAAGCTTGAATGAACTCGTATACGACAGTTAGCTTTCTCATTTCGACAGTCCCATTCATCTCAAACTCGGCGGAGAAGGGAGCCGCTTTATCTAGCCAATGGATCAACAGAGGAAGGACCTTGAACTCCCATTGAACAAAGGGCTGGATATCAAAGTGGCGGTGGTACTTGAGGATCTTCTTCTTAGAAACAAGACTCTTATCAACACATCGATTCAACTCAAGATCAGACTGCACAACATCTGGTGGGAGAGCTGCCACTTGATGACTGATAATACCAAGCGTATGATTAGACAAATGGGTCTTGTTCACGGTGGATGTATCACATAGGATACGTGAAAATGCCATCCAACTTCCAGGTGTTATGGCATCGTTACCTGAAAGATTCACCTCCTTGAGGTTAGCGTTTTCTGTCAATGCCTCAGCAATAGCTACCATATCGACATTACGTAAACCACAAAAAGAAAGTCCAAGATCCTCCAATGGATCTGCTTTTAATGCAAAAGCTAATGCTTCTACCCCAGTTTCACCTAAATCAATCCCGCTCAAATTAAGAGACACCAATTTGCTATAAGGAAGCCAACGCATCAAGACCGGCACACTACCTCCATTAATAGTGCCGCCTACATCTAGATGCATTAAATTACCATTCAAGTGATTTATCATAGCATCCGCCAACTCAGCTTGCATCGGACTAGTGACTAACTCGCTTACAACATTTCTGTGGAGATCAAGGGTGTGAAGTTTAGTAGTACGTAGGAGACTTTCCAATACTACAAGTGTCGTCGTACCGATATTCTGTCCATGGATACTAAGTTGTCGAAGATGAAGATGAGATGATAATGCTTGAATGATGCGGGCCAGGTTCTCATCACTGATGAAGGTTTCATCAATAACATTATCAATTTTAAAGGAAGATAACGATCCAATACATTCTTCAATGGCCGATGCGAGTAACACGCACTCTTCGGTTCCCAAAATACTCCATTGAATGTTTAATTCAGTAAGATTATGATTACCCTTGAAGAAGGGGAGTAGCAATCCTATCGCATGACTGCCCTCACACCAATATAATGTGAGTCGAGATATTGATTTATTATTAGATAGACCAACATAAAATGGATTTATACCCAAGTCTCCATTATAATAAGACATACACAACTCCTGTAAGTGAGTATTCTCACCGACCAATCGTCCCATTAATTCTAACTCATCCCCATAGATATTATGGTCAACAAAATATGTATATCGATATCCAAAATCGGAATCATCAGGTTGACCAATCAATAGAGTTGTAACTTCAGGTCGTTGTAATAGTATCGTTATTGATATCTAACAAACTCTGATCCCAACTCATTGTTGATATGTAAAAATTAGATTGTATGGTCAGCGTTTAATAAATAAGATTGTATGAAGAGATCACAAAGGGTATTTGTGTACATACAGAGGGTTTGTGTTGCCACTTAATAATAAGAGCTCACTAAAAGTTGTGAAGTGTTATTTAGTGATTGTGTTGACTCGCACTTCAATTTTCCAAGAAAAAAAAAACTCACCTACAGCAAACATTGTGTCCTCATATGATTGCTACATACTAACTACTTATTCCAACATTATTATATCAATACCATTGTGTCGATTGGAGGATGTCGTAGTTGTATTGTCATTGTGTCGCCACTTAATGCTGCTTCAAATCACCGCGTTGAAAACTGCCGGTGACCTTGCCGATTGCCACCCGCTGTATGTGCGATGCGCGAGCTCATAAATCATAAAAGTGATCAGAATGAGATTGGCAGTTTATGGTATCTTTTCTTGCTCAATTCCAACTTCCCCCTGAATCCAACGCTCTCAAGCTCTCATCCTGGTATTGTTTGTTAACTTCATACTATCTTACTAAAGAAACATGGTGGATAAAGTGGCGGTAAAAGCCAAGCTCTCACAAGGAGTTGTTGCTGCAAAACAAAAGCATTCTCAATTCAATGGGGGAGATTCTGTGGCATTTAAGCTTGGGACGATTGGTACTGTTGTTGTTTCCTTTATTGCATTGATTATTCTGTGAGTATATCTCTTTATAAGATTTTTTATATCACATGCATATCATATGCTCATATCATATGCACATATCACTCATATCAATGCTCAAAAATATCCATTGCTCACATCATATGCTCTAATATATCTTTAGTTTCTTCTGGGTAGCTGCATCCAGTGTATTTGCAACAGAAGCTGTCGATGATGGAGATAATCGATGGTGGGACATCGATCTAACAAAAGAAGAAGAGGCAGCACTTAAGATTGTACTATGTCTCTTGGTATTAGTCATTTCTTGCGGTACATTAGCAAAACCATTGCTCAAAATTTGGCATCCAAGTAAGGGTTCGTTTGGCAGATTTGAATTAGGCGTATTGGCAGCAAGCTTATTCATGTTTGCAAATATGTGTTTCATTAGCTTTTGGTATACAATCAATTATCGACAAGATAAAGATGATGGGAATAGGAGGTGGTTGAAGAATGATGATAAGAATGATTATGATGACCAGTACTATTACAATCAACAACAGCAACAGCAACAGAATCAACAAATGAATGATGAAGAGCTTTTGATTTATCATCAAAAGGTGGTATGCACGACGAGCTTCTTCCTCGGTTTGGTTCTCTCATTGCTTTCGGTCCTAATCTATGCAGAGGGGAAGAAGCTGCCGGATACGCGATGCACTGACACTGATAAAGAAGCACAGATTAAGAGTGTTGCTCGGATGGAACTCATCCTGGATCTATGGAAACTACTCTCCATCAGTACACTCACTATCTTTAGTGCTCTATGCGTTATTGCTTGGGTAGTATCTGTTGGAGGCGAGGCGGAGAGGATTCGTGAGGAAGGAGAAGTGTTCAATCTTGTCTCGGTGCTAATGTGGATGTTATGTTTGACTGTTGGAATCATGTTCATGGGAAAGAAGATATTAAAACAAAAACTTGATGGTGTTCTTGGTGTTGGTATGCTCTCAGGAGGAAGCATGTACTATGCCTTGATGCTATTCATGGTGTTTATTCTCTATGCCAATGCTGCTTTTAGAGATGACCGCAAAGATGAAGGCATGGGTCCTGCTCAGGCAACCAGTTTCAGTTCATTGGGCCTAGCTTTAGTGTACCTTGCCTTTAGCTTGATGACATACAAATATCAGTCTTCAATTATGATCGCAATCTTTTATGACGGCGACGATCAAGTTGGAGTAAGTGATTCAGTGGAAAGTCACTCTCAAGATGAGGTTGGAGAGTTTAGGCGTATGAAGGACGACGATGAGTATGAAATGGCAACGACAAGGAACGAGAATGCTCCGGGCGACTTCAAGCTCATGGAGGAGGAGAAGGGAAGTGACTCCGACTTTGAGTATGTTGATGAGGATCAGGCAGTTGTTTGATAGTTGTCGGTAGGGTCTTGTGAAGTTATATGTTTGTACTGTGAGAATATAGAAGTGTATATTAGATAATGTTTTAGCGGTTTCAAGAAGACAGGTTAAGCTAAAGTTATGTATGTTTATATCAACTAGAACTAGAGTGTGACTACTTCCCCGCTTTTCACAATATTCTTCAACTCTTGAAATCGTCGTTTCATATCCTCTTTTATACTCATTGTCTTTGTATCATTCTGATTGAATATGTCGTCCAACTCTCCAGGATCGTTGACTAAATCAAACAGTTGCTCATATTTATAATCTGGCCAGTACATATATTTATAGTCTTTCCGCACAAGAGCCTCCGACGAGGGTATATAATCCTTTCGGGATATTATGGGATGTTCGTAGAAAAACTCGTCTCTCCATTTAGATGATGTATCAGGATTAAGATATAGTGTTGACATGTCTCTTCCCATAAACTTTTCCGGTGCTTGTATCCCAGCTGCAGCCAGTATCGTTGGAGCTAAATCTATATTGAGGGTGAAGTCATCATTTGTAGTTCCCTTCTTCTCGTCCTTCATCCTTGGATCTCGTATTATGAGTGGTACTCTTATCGACTCTTGATGTGGATACCTAAAATTGTGAAGTAGTAAAGCGTGAGAGTGTGAGTACCATGACCTAAACACAATGGTATCATCTCAGACTTACCATTTATCAGCTAGCCCATGCTCTGCATGAAAGTTGCCATTATCAGTAGTGAAGATTATCATTGTGTTATCTAGTTCACCCTGCCGCCTTAGCTCTTCTAATATCGCTCCACATGCAGTATCCACTTCCGTTGCTGAAAGGCATGAGAGAAGCAAACAACATGATCAACAGAAATGGTAGCAGTAGTAGTCAAATTTCTTGCATGTGACACACTTACCCATACGATAATAATTCTTCATCATAGTTTGATGCAAAGTATGATTCTCATATCTCCAATGCCATCTTGTCCTACCTTCATTCCGTTCATTAAAGAAGGGTGGCATCTTCTCCCAAGCTTCCTGTGTTGCCGTTGCAGGCAGAGGTATCTCATCATCAACATACATACTCATGCTTGAATTCTGTGGCATGTATTGTCGTACATCACCATCTTTAGCATGTGTGGCATAGAATGCTACATTTAAAAAGAATGGCTTGTCCTTTGGACGTGTGACTAGAAATCGTAATGCATCTGCCTCATTCTTTTCAGTTATATGCCACATCTTTTTGCCCAACTTTCTATAATGCCACCCATCCTCTTCGACATTAAAGTGTACATTCTTATCAAATGGTAAATAGACACCCCATTTACCAGCATGTCCAACATGATAACCATT
>Ga0214481_101307_pt1 | contig 10227 bp, 5 predicted proteins | sample M1_20Mar14CPVII9_4_FD_165057 | JGI IMG/M metagenome (GOLD analysis project Ga0214481, IMG submission 165057) | Marine eukaryotic communities from Monterey Bay, California, United States - M1_20Mar14CPVII9sort6BwellG10 | ecosystem: Environmental > Aquatic > Marine > Unclassified | place: USA...
AAGATTGTGTGGTCTACCGCCGACGGATACTTTCGCCACCGCCAATAACAAGGCTACTATATTAAGTCGTCTTCTCCCTGTCTTCTTCACCATGGTTTGATGTAACACAAGGTCGTTATGCCGGCCTGCCGCCGTGCCGCCAAGTTATCGATAGTGTCGATAGTCGATATTCACGCAAAGAAAAAAAAACGGCTCTATTTCTAAAGGTATCCTTTTATTAAGAACCTACGCCTCGCCTCACGCCTCTCATATGCACTCAAATATTGGCAATGCAACCATACTTTAATAACGTGCACTGTAACCAGTGAGTGGAAGTACTCACTATATCAGTTTTTGACGCTCTTGCGATTGGTAACTCAATTGCAAATTTGATACATATCTTGTGCACATTACTGGTACGATAATTTTAAGTAGTGTTTGGTTGTTGTTGTTTTAGGAGTTGTCATATATTGCATTGCAATGAGTGAGATCGAAGATTGAGTGGCGGAGTATTAATTGCAAAAGAGAGTGATATGATGATACGGAAAAGAAATAACGGCAATACAAAATGGCAAACGCCTCTACCCACAATATTGTCTTCTCCTACACTAAAGAAACATAAGTCAAGAAGAAGTGGAGATAATAAAAATGTTGCAATGGTAATATGTTCATCAATGTTATGCATTCTTCTAGTATTAGTCGGTTCTATCATGTACTGGTCCTCTTCAACAATCATCCCTACATCCATCATTACAAGTAAAGTCCATGTGTCAAATTTCATTACTCAACAAAGAAGAGTTATAGATCATTCTACTTCTATACAGTATGTCAATCTACAACATCAGCAAGATGTATGGGATGTAGTAGTAGTTGGATGTGGTCCAGCCGGTTTAACGTCAGCTTTATTCGCCAGTAGAATGGGTTTATCAGTACTAGTATTAGGCTCTCCATCTGAAGGTAGCTTATCAGGTACTAATCACATTGACAACTTTCCATCCTTCTTTGATCAAGCTAATGGTGGACAATCATGGATTGATATAACAATGAATCAAGCATATACATCAGGTGCACAATTTGCATCCCCAACAATAATGGCAACTGGTATATCACAAACAACAAAAGTAGATGACATGTTAGAAGTGCAATTGAACACAAATACCAAAGTACTTACCAAATCAATCGTTGTGGCATCAGGATCAATACCCAACAAGTTGAATCTACCACATGAAAGTACATTATGGGGTCATTCATTACATAACTGTGCATTATGCGATGGTGATGTGTACATACCACAGAATGGTAGTAAGAAGAGTGTAGTAGTTATAGGTGGAGGCGATGCGGCAGTGGAAGCTGTATTACTGTTGCACAACCTAGGTGTGCATCAAATACATTGGATACATCGTCGTCAAGAATATAAAGCAAGTGCTATAAATGTAGAACAAGTAAAGCAGTTGGAGAATGTTGACGTATGGAATTCATTTGTAGTTGTAGAATGGATAACAAGAGAAACCAATAGAGAAGGAAGAGAAGAAGATCATCATCCATCTCAACTAATATTAGAGGGAGTACGTATCGTTGGTGCTACTAGTAATGGAGATGTCGATTTGGAATCTACATCTACACTTACTATACCATGTGATGGTGCGTTTCTAATGATTGGAAGCACTCCTAAAACTGATTGGTTGGAAGATTCAGGAATTGATATTGATCCTGTGTCAAAGCTGATTCGTCTTCATCAATCATCATCTAATGGCAGAGACAATTATGTACAATATTCAACTGCTACTTCGATACAAGGAGTATTTGCAGCAGGTGAAGTAGTCGATGATGTGTATCGTCAAGCATTAACTGCATCTTCGGATGGTGCCAAGGCAGCTATTGATGCTCAACGATACTTGCATTCCAGTGGTATGGAGACTAGTACATCTAAACACAAGGCTCCAACTGCTAAACAAGTTACAAAGCAAGAACCAAAGAAAGTAGAACAAACTATTGATGGAGTAGACTGTAATCTATCAAAGGCTGATTGTATCGAATCAGTGGTATCAAAACATCCGGTTGTAGTTTTCTCAAAGAGTTACTGCCCTTATTGTCGGCGTGCATTAGAAGCTATACGCTCATTCTCATCTAGATATACAGAACCATTAGTAATCGATTTGACTGAGCTATCGAACATGCCTGAGATACAATTTACACTAGGAGAGATGACAGGGAGGAGAACAGTACCTAATGTGTATGTTGGTGGTAATAGTATCGGTGGTGGTGACGAGACTACAGCTTTATACAGAAGTGGTGAGCTAGAACAGTTACTACTCAAAGCTGGGGCATTTCAATAATAGTGGTTGGATTACTATGTCAAATTACAACACAATCTTCATTATGACAAGGACTCGGTACTCTCAACAATCTTCATCTCATGATCATACAGAGACTTTCGAATAGTGAGCATCTCAGACTGGATCTTCTTTACTGATGATAAGGAGGCAGCCATCATTTGGGAAATCTCCTTCTCATAAGAGTCACCTTTACCGACGTCTTTCAGACTGAACTTGGCTTCAGTCTGTAACACTTCGTGCTCGGCATGGTACACCTCTCGAACACTACCTTCATTGACCAAGAACGACCGACAGGCTACAGACTCAGTATCATCAGTACTTTCAAAGTGCTCGTGTACTGACTTGATAACTCTGACTCCAGCGCCGCCACTACTGGGGAAACGTTCCAATTCTTTTGGTTTGGCGTCGTTTGGCAATAGAGTTACATGAATTTCTCGACGAACAAGATTATCAGAACGGTTGATAAAGTGCTCTGTAATAATGGCGGATGAGCCATTCTCTTGCTGCTCGACCCTTTCGACGAGTCCATCAACACGTGACTTTGGGAGGAACTTGAGAGAGCTCATCTTACCTGAAATCTCCATCCTTTCAGTGATGAAGTGTTGCTGTTGTACAGAGAAGTACTCATGATGCATGTTGTCCAGTGGTCTTCGTGTTTGTTTGATCATATGATCAGTCCTGTGAGTAGGAGAGAAGATCTCAATTGATTCAAGTGCAACAGTCCTTGCTGTGTCTTCATACTGAGTGATTCTCTTCACACATCCATCTGAATCAAATTTATCACAAAAAAGTTCAATCTTTGCCTTTTCTAACAAGATGACTCTCTTGCCGTTTGGTGGGTAGCGAAGGAAAAACTTGTCCTTGGGCAGACCGATTGCCTTTGTCCACGAGTTAGTCGGCAAGGTGTATGTCTCTGGAAGGACTGATACCCATTGTTTAGAGTTGTCAAAGTCGAATACGTCCACATTGTCTTCACCAACATTAACCAAGCAGTTCTTGTCATTACAGACGGAGTCAACTTTTGAATAGGGAGACTTGTCAACAGGATATATTACGCCAGTGGAGGCCTCAACAAACACGTCTTCTTCCACATCCTTCTTGCCACGCCCTGCCTTTACCAATACCCAACAATGAGTAGAATCATCTTCCGAAGTAGACTGTTTGTTAGTAAAGCACTCGTCCTTGATACAAATGTCTACGCTGTCATTTCCCTGTTGTGTCAAGATGAGTTGTTGATGACTCTGATACTTGAGACGAATCCACTTTGGAGCCTTCCCGAACACAACGAAGGCGTCGTATCCAGCTCCCAAAAGTAGTGATGCAAGGAGAAATGAAATGTCAAAACAATCACCCGCAGCTGAATCCAATGTTTGTGAGGGTGAGACTACTACTTGGCCCAACGAATCGTCACAACATAGTGTTTCACAGGTCACATATCGTGCAACAAAGTCTGCTGCGGAGTTGAGATCAAAGAAGTCTGAGTATGGGAGAAGAGTTGGCGAGAGGAAAGTACACACGAACTTCTTAATGCCGTTCTCATTTGTCGGTTGTAGGAAACTTAGTCTGTCCTTGAGATGTGGATTGGCTTGAAGGAACTCTGTTCGAAAGTTGTCTACTACATTGTTCAACTCGGCATCATTGTCATTGTTCACTTGTGCACCATCTCCTTGAGATAATATTTGTTTCAGCCTCAGATTTTTCAAGCTGGTTATCCCTTCAAATGTACTCATGTTATTATTAGTGAAGTGTACTTGCGAATACTATTTAAATCGTAATAATACAAATAACACGGCGAGTGTTAACAACATGAACATCGGTCGGCTTCCTTTAAACTGCCAGGAAGGCTGAAAGATGACAATAGTGAAAATGAAAGTGAAAAGAGAGTCGGGTACTTGACATACTTTATGTACGTACATATTTTAGTTTGCGTACTGCCTAAGTTTATCAAAGTGTTTATTGATCTTTGGAATTTATAATAACAATTGAAATTCGCTGGCATAATGATGAATAATCTCAATGATGATAGTAGTGGCAGACGTAGAGCCGCGCTACGTGTCAAGCAAAGGCGGAGACAAGATGAAAAGACATGGTCACCTAGTGGGAAGCTGTTAGTTAAGTCAAACAGAAATAGGCGCACATCTTCTTCACGTCGGCCATCATCGTCATCTAATAGACGACCATCCTCTAGTTCTAGACCATCACACGAAAGGCCATGGAATGAGAGATTTATCTACGAAGATGAAACAGTTTTAGAACATGCAACAGATGCAAATCAAAAGAGATTGGGTAGTGCTAATAGTAGACAAAGTGTAGACGGGAAGGAAAACAATGCCAATGATGCAACAACAGCCAAACCTCAAGCAGCTAGCGGTTGCCAGTCTATTCAATATACTGAACGGGCCGATGGAGAAGCGGTCGTAGAGTTTAGTCGTTCAGAGATCTTAACTTCTCCAATCTCCAACATGCAGCCAGATAATGAACTCATTGGAAGGAAAGAAGTATCAACATCTCCATTTGATTTGGATAAGGTTAACGCATCGCTTGAGGCCGATGCTGCTGCCAATGATCCTCTACATCAAACTCCAACTGCAATAAGTGAAAGTTCACTGCATACACCTCACCAAACAAGTAATGAACCATTGATAAATCCCCTCTTCTCAATGCCACTGGACAAGGATAAAGTGAAAGCTGTACTCGAGAACTGTGCGGATCTTTTGTATACAATTGAACTAGAAGAGGAGTTACTTCGACGTGATATTGCATCGAGGGATCACCAAAATCATCAGTCAAGCACAAACAGTGATTGTACGGATACAGAGAGACGGGAAGAAAGGTCCGAACAACAAGAATATCTGCCGATAAGGACCGAGCCAGAAAGAATACAAGTGCCTTTGGAGAAACGTGAACAAATTATATCACATATCCAACAAAGCAAGTCCACCAAAGATCAACAGCAACAAGTCGTTACGGATCTTCAATACCAAGAGATTGCTGAGCTCTTAGCTGAGGAGATATTGGATGAGTGTATTGCTGACATTGCAGAGCAGCTCTACGGTCACGATAGAGTAGCTTGAATCTGACTATATCATCGTAACTTCATACTTGACGACATATATATTAATGGCAATCTTGATAATTGTACAACTTCTATTCTTAATATAGCGTTAAATATAGCTTAGCAGAGAGAATTTACATTCTATAGATTGCTCATAGGCCTTGTCGTATAGCATAAAAGACGTCTAGGACAAGTGTCAAGTCATCCGTCCCAACATCAAGCAGAGTCTTTATGTAATCATACAAGAAGAATTGTAACCCAATGACTAAGAAGAAGAATACAGCTCGGGCTGGAAATCCAGCGAATAAGTTTGTAATGCCCCCATCGGCAGCGAGTAGTTCTTTGACAATCACTCTCCAATCTTTTGTTTCCCCTTCTTCTCGAGATGAGGCTGATGTAAGTGTCAGTATCAAATCAGCTGGATGAGAAACCAATGCACCCGCTATGCCCGCAATGGCTCCACTAAATGCCGATAATAGGAGACCATAGCCTCCGACACCAACTTGTATCTTAACATCATCACCCAACAAGTTGGCACTATTGATCAAGTTGGCAATACTACCAGCCGCCAAGTCAAAGACTAAGAACTTTGTGACAGCAAAGGGTAGCTCTCTACTAACAATCGGATTGAATGATGACCATAACGGCTTGATGTCTTCCGTCTGTAATCCTGCAGGTAGTAGTGCTGCCACCGGTGTAGACGATGCTGATGGTGTTGATTCTATTGTTGCTCCACGCTTCAGTCTATTCTGTTCTACAAACTCATCAAATACCTTGGCAACACCTTGATTCTCGGTTGTACTCATACTTCGTACTCGTAATATCTCAAAGGGTGCTCCAGCTGCACATGTCAATAATGTAGCAAGTCCAGCTGCAGCCAGAAATAGGAATTCATTTGGTCCTGCGTCTTCATTGAAGAAGACTGCACTGAATGACCGTCTAAACAGTTCAGTAGCTCCAAAGCCAAACAAGCCAAACACAACTGATGTTATGAACGTGATATCAGCACTCTGAAACAGTGACAGTGGTCCACGAACCTCAATCAAACTCTGTACTACCTGTGTCGTACCAACCACTGGAGGAGTATCCTCTGATTTTTGTGAAGCTGCAGCCTTCTTTGTTGCAAGTTCAATAATCTCTTCATCATTCTGTAGCTGTATCTTTGTCTTTACCAATTCCAATGGATTCAAAGCAGTACGAACTAACACTGTACATATTGCACCAGAGAGTGCAAGTCGGAGGTATTGATCACCACTTAATGTTAGAGCATTCTTGGTCACTGGTGCCTTGCCTATTCCACCAAACAAAGGATCAATTGAACGACAAGCCTTTGAGGACATTAGTGTCATTTCAGATTGTGCCGGTAGTGATGGTATAGAGAAGTATCCACCCTCCTTTGAGAACTGAGGTCGTGTAGTTGCAGGTAGTAAAGCGATTGGGTCATCTTGTATCGTCATTATAGCCTCATTTGACAATGCATCTAGAGTATCTTGATTCTCCTTTCTCAGATCTCTTGTATCAACAACATCACCATTACGAGTTCCCATTTGTGTAACACTAGCCAATACTAATTGATTCTCTTCTAAATCATTTCGTGTTTGGTATAATGTCTTGGGTGTAGCAAACCAATCAGGATCTTCAGGAGGCAAGTTTAATAGCACTTTTGGTGGATTGTCGAGGAGGTATCCACTCCCTCCTTCAACTATATTAACGCCCACAACCTTGTATTCTAGTTCCACAATAGCCTTTGCAGGTACTACTTCTTGCTTTGTTTTATCGTTCCTCTTTCGTCGGAGTGATTTACGTTCCCGTATCTCCACTGTGGGAACTACCGGATCTGTAATACCCTTTCGTATTTGATTACCGCCGTATCCATACCCAGGATCTAATACAATGATTTCAGAAACGCTACCATTTCTATCTATGATTGCTGCTGTTTCACATTGTTTTGATATTGTTGATACTGATCCTCGTGGTTGTTTAATGATGACTTCGGGTGATACTGTATATCCACTACCACCATCTATAACTTTGATTCGTAATATACGCGTCGTTGGTTTGGTAACTACTGTAATCTTGGCTGGTTTATATTCATCTCCAAGCGGCGGCGGCGATTCTACTGTAACTATATCATCTTGTTTTATATCAGTCTTGCTATACCCCCCGCCTTGTCTACTTGATAATCTAAAATCAGTATTGTCATTACCACTTTCTGATATCACATCAATCAATTCAACTTTTGATATACTTCCATTATCAATCTCACCTAACAAACTCCTAATTTCATTGACTGGTTGTAATTCAGGATTCGATATAAGTGAAAATAATATAGCTAATTGTTGTTTCTCTTGTATGGATGTATATCGTGCTGATAGTAATGAAAATAAGTTTAATATCCCCTGCTTTGCCAACTTGTTTGCTTCTCTTTGTGCATTCTTGGATTTACGTTTGGCTAGCATTGATGACTTTTTAGTTTGTGCATTCTTCCTTCCCTTTCCTCTATTACCAGTGGTGAGTATATTGAATAATGATGGACTTTTATCAGTTTCTCTAACAGACTGTGCAGGCATTACAGCATTCACACCAGCCTTGGCCGCGGCAACACTTGCATAACTACCATACGGTCCAAGAAAGTAATCGGCTAATCCAACCTCGACACTTTCAGCAAATTGTGCAAATATTTCATTAACATCAACTATTATCTCTTCACCATCGACTACTTTCGACTTGCTATTCTTATCCCACCAAGCACTAGCCGCAAGATCATAACTTAGTAAGAATCGACTCAGGTATGTTATAAATCTAGTTTCATATACATTCTGTATTAATCCTGTACTACTATTCAATAAACTTTTCTTTCGACTATCTTTTACTTCCTGTGTTTCTTGTTTGGATTTTAATCGTATACCCCGTGCTGCGGCACTTCCACCTTGTTTTATCATTATGTTTTTTGGTGAGTATAGTTCACCTGTTGTGTCTATTTCCGATGATGCTTGAGATGGTTGTGATGATGATGATAGTAGTATTGATGTGGATAGGAGTTGTAGTAGGGCTGTACGTCGTGATATATCTTGTGATGAGGATATAGATTGTATTCTTTGTACATTACTTGATAGATCTATGTCTGTTAGGGCTGTGCGGCGTGATATATCTTGTGTATGGGATCGTAAAGTTGATGGATCTATACAATCTGCAACATACTCGCATTCTTCGTCGGTATCTTCCCCTATTCTTGCTGCCAGTCTATGTATACTACTCCTCTGTCTTTTATATACCAATGATTTATCATATATTCTACCTCTTCTATTGCAATCGATATGATATCTATTCTGTTGTATCTGATATGCTGCTAAAGACGATGATCTGTGTTCCCATCTTTTTCTATTTTGATTTTGTGCATATGATGTGCATTGCAATGACAATGTAGGCTTTGCAGCTGCAAGCAGTATCAACAGCAAGAAATCTATAGTAACCATTGTCGGTATAAGCAATCAGTTGCAATTAGTATGGGGTAGACAGCATTGATATTGTGCCACCATGCGTCATTGTCATGTGGGGAGATGAGATTTCCTTGCCGTTGTTGAACTATGTGAATAAAAATGCAAGAAACGAGAAGGGAGGTCTTTCTCTTGTGTATTGTTGAGTGGCGAGATGAGAGGTGCTGTCATGCAAATGATATGCTAGTATTGATTTTCTTGAAGTTGCTATGCAGCTGTAATTCCTCAAATAAGCAAGGTAGGCAAGTTACTAGAGTTAACCTATACTATGTGTACCTACTTGGCTCATGAGTCTGAGCACAAGCTGGTGGAGACACCACACAAGTAAAGTCAGTGAGGACAAGGGGTATCCTAGCCTGATGGCTTGCTCTGGGCTCAGACCAACTACAGATTACACTCTCATCATATCTGCAATCAATGTGTACATTTGAGTCATCTACTGCATGCAGAGCTAGGTATACCTACATATTAGCATGAGGAGTCATGGGAAGTTGAATGGCATGCAAGAATTTCTGTCCCTAAAGAGAATAGTCGTCGGTATCTTATGAAGATATGTATCCAAATCGCCGAATTCAGTGTTTCGTCGGCATTTTCGTGTAAATGATCGGATTTTTGTACCATCTCAACGCTTGCAGTGCACTAGGTAACAACTGCAACAACTTGCTCATAAATCATCTGCTATCGACGGCTATACTCCTCCTCTGCCTCTCCCTTCATTTATCATATAGACAACAATAGATTATAATCATGGTTAAATTCTCCATCCTAGCATTGGCAACCGCCATCGCCTCCGTCTCGGCCACCTCCACCACCAAGAAAACCATTAACCTAGGCAACCGTCAGTTACGTGCCAATTCACCATCCACCAAGGCATTAATGAAGCATGCCATTAAAGTCAAGTCCGGCGGTGCTGCACGTCGTTTAGACGGTGAAGCCGAAGAGATGCAAATTACCGGTTCACACTACATGCAATTCGATGAATGTATCGATGTAACAACCTACGATGAAGAACTTATCGAGGATGAAGATTTAGTTTCGTATGCCAAGGCTGGTACTATCGTACCAGTTGCTAACTATGTTACCTTCTACTTAACCGATTATTCAGGACAGGGTATGGAATATGAAGGTAATAAGTATATGGTACCATTGGCTACGTGGTTAACTAATATGGCTAAGGTTCATGCCGAGGAACGTCAGAATTATTGTGAGGGATGTGATTATGATTATTGTTATCCCGAACAGGAAGAGGAGGAGGAAGAGGAACAGCAGGAGGAAGAAGAGGGTGAGGAAGGTAAGTTGACTTTGGTTGTTATTGTTTGATATGGGCGTATCATCGCTTTTGCAATTTGTTTTTGTATGT
>Ga0214481_101309_pt1 | contig 10217 bp, 14 predicted proteins | sample M1_20Mar14CPVII9_4_FD_165057 | JGI IMG/M metagenome (GOLD analysis project Ga0214481, IMG submission 165057) | Marine eukaryotic communities from Monterey Bay, California, United States - M1_20Mar14CPVII9sort6BwellG10 | ecosystem: Environmental > Aquatic > Marine > Unclassified | place: USA...
GAAACGGGTGACCCGTGCAAAGGCGTTTCGCGAGACATTCGAGCTTCAAGGGGGGACGTTAATCCGCAACCCCCGAGATTACGAATCGGATCATCCATTAATTGTGGATTTAAAACGAAAAGATCACATTGGGATTTGTGCGCTCGATGCGGCAGAGATTCAAAGCCCCGATCTCGTGGATAATCTCATCTCTCGCTACCGAATAGCCACTCCCTACGTTCGGTTTTTGTGCGATTCGCTTTACTTGCCGTGCTAATTCGATCTCACGCATTTTAAAAACTCTTAAAACTGACACCCGGTGCTGCTTACCGCGGAGGTTGGATTTCAGGTACCATTGAGCTACACCTTCCCGTGCCCATTGGAAATTTTAAACATCGTGAATACTTCACTTCTGCCTGACCCGGATATTCTGCTTGAAAGTGGTGCCGTGTTAGTGATGAATAAACCGGGGGGATTGCTGACTCAAGGACCACCGGGGATTGATAGCCTTGAACTGAGGACAAAACAGTTTTTAAAGGTGCGTGACGAAAAACCCGGCAAGGTTTATTTGGGGGTTCCGCATCGTTTGGATCGGCCAGTTTCAGGTGTGATGGTGGTGGTGAAAAATGTTCGAGCAGCGAAACGAATCTCTGAGCAATTTCAAAAGAGGACAGTAACCAAAAAATACTGGGCGATTGTCGCCGGTGGCTTGCCCTCCGAGTCAGGGACTTGGTCAGACTGGATGAGGAAGGTGCCAGATGAAGCGCGATCAGAGATTGTTGAAGAAGCGGAGACCGGTGCGAAGCATGCTGTGCTGCACTACCGGGTCGTTGAGTCCAGTGGAGATCTGTCGTTATTGGAAATCGAATTAGAAACCGGGAGAACGCATCAAATACGCCTCCAATGTGGCTCGCGCGGATATCCAATTGTTGGTGATATCCTTTATGGATCTGAGATAAGCTTTGGCCCGCAAACGGATGATTTAAGGCAGCGATGGATCGGTCTGCACGCCCGTCGACTTGCATTCATCCATCCGATTTCACAGGAACCGGTTGACCAAGTCGCGCCACTCCCCGAATGTTGGCTTGAATTTGGTTCGTTTGAAACGATCAAACATGCTGGAGAGGTCTGATGAGTGAACCGCTTCGCGTGCTCTCTTTACAGCCGTATTACGGCGGGAGCCATGAGCAATTTCAGCAAGGGTGGGAACAATACAGCAGGCATCGGTGGACCATTCTGACATTGCCGCCGCGACACTGGAAGTGGCGGATGCGGCATGCTGCAATTTATTTTGCGGAAGAGATCAAGCGACGGATCGGCGAAGGTGAGCAATGGGATATTGTCTTCTGTTCTGACATGCTTAATCTGGCGGAGTTTCGCGGCTTGATGCCGCGGCAGATCAGCGGAATTCCAATTGTCATGTTTTTTCATGAAAATCAATTCGCCTATCCAGTCCGGGAGGGCTACCAGCGGGATGAGCACTTGGCCTTCACGAATTTTACATCGGCTTTGGCGGCTGATCGCATCTGGTTCAATTCAAAATATAATTTTGACTCAATGGTGGCAGGACTCACTCGTCGACTTAAACGCTGGCCAGATTTTCAGCCGCGAAAGGCGATCGAATCTCTCGCGGATAAGTTAACGATTGAGCCACTTGGAATTGAGCAACCCGCGGTTGATTTAGTGCCTTATCAGCAGGCCAGAGAGCAGCGAGCTGCGAGCGGAGTCCCAGTTCATCTCGTCTGGGCAGCGAGATGGGAGCATGATAAAAACGCGGATGATCTGTTGCTGGCTTTGAGAAGTTTGCGCGAACGAGGCGTTTTGTTTCGATTGAGTTTGCTTGGGCAATCGTTTCAGTATTCCCCTCGTGTCTTTGATGAAATTCAATCCGAGTTCCAGGCGGAGATACTTCGTAGTGGATTTCAGGAGTCGAGAGCGGATTATTGGCAAGCGTTAGCCGAAGCGGATTTATTTGTTTCGACGGCAAAGCACGAATTCTTTGGGCTTGCCGCGGCCGAAGGGATTGCAGCAGGACTAATTCCTCTATTTCCGGATCGATTGGCCTACCCGGAGTTGTTAGAGCATGCCATGACGCGTGAGGAGGCTAAAGATTACTTATATGATAATAATGCGGAGGCGCTGGCTGATTCTATTCAGCAGTGGTCACAAACTCGCAACGGGATTGCCGGGCAGCTTAAATTTTCGAAGCGATTAATGAGTCACCTCTCCGTTGAGCAGCGGGCAAGCGAGATGGATAATGCATTGCGGGCAACGGTTGATAAATTTAGAGGCGATCGAACGGACTTTTGACACCAGTCGCCCCCGTGGAGGCCACGTGTGTGTAGATCATCGTCGTCCGTACATCGTTGTGGCCTAGTAGTTCCTGGATAGTGCGAATGTCATAGCCGTCTTCCAGCAAATGCGTTGCGAAAGAATGTCTGAGGGTGTGGCAGGTGACACGTTTTTGTATTCCTGCTTTTTGGGTGGCCTTTCGGAGTGATTTTTGGATTCCGTCCGCGTGCAAATGGTGTCGTCGGATCTGTAGGGAATCTAATCCTGCTGGATGATGGTGGGTGACCGATCGAGGGTCGCGGCTAAGTCGATGTGACGGAAAAATATATTGCCATGACAGGCTTCGTCCGGCAGACGGCGACTTTTTTGCGAAAGCGTTTGGCAAGTGTACCCAGCCGGCACCTGCTTCGATATCTTTGAGGTGTTGGGATGCAACTAGATCAAGTTGCAGTCTTAGTCCTTGGGAAGTTAACTCAGGCATGGGAGCTGCTCGGTCTTTTCCACCCTTTCCTTGACGAACGAGAATTTGAGAACGGGAAAAATCAATATCTTTCACACGGAGTCGACAGCATTCCATCACGCGGAGACCGCTGCCGTACATCACCGATGCCATTAATTGGTGAACACGATTGTTGATGTTCGGAATGATTGATTTGAGTTCTTGACGGCTAAGTACCGTTGGTATCGTTTTAGACGGCTTAGCGCGGACAGCATTAAAATTGACCTCTTTTTTAAGTACCATGCGATAGAGGAATAGCAGGGCCGAGAGTGCTTGATTTTGAGTGCTCGCTGAAACCTTGCGTTCAATGGCCAAGTGGGAAAGAAACGCGTTCACTTGAAGGTTTCCCAGTAGGTTAGGGTGAACCCATTTCCCATTTTGCAGTTTGTGGAAGTGTAGAAAGCGGTAAATCCAGAAGGTGTAGGCTTCTTCGGTGGATTTTGCCATGTGCTTGGTTCTGATCAGCTCACGCACTTGGTCTAACAGCTTTCCTTGCTTGTGAGAGGTTGGCATGCCGACTCCTTGGTGGTGTTCATGAGTACACTATCGAGATTTTAGCGATAACAAGCCAATGTGCAAATTAAATTTTGAAATTTTGGTTAAAAACAAACGCTTAAGCCATTTTGGCAGTCTTCGATGAAAGCCAGTTCTTGTTTTTCGGAAACAGGTTCTTGCTTGCTTCATTTGGTCGGCGAAAAGAGTGCGGGGCGTTATTATGCCGCTTGCCGTGAAATTCCATAACGAGTTAAACGCAAGTCATTAATCGACCGGCGTTTTATCGGCTAAAAGCTTCCATCGGTGTTTTTTTACTTTGTTATTATGGAGCAAGCAGACTTAAAACACCTTAATTTCACGTCTGACTTCTAACCCCTCGGTTTTTAGCGAGGCAAACGCATTTGCGAGCCAATCATCGGCCCGTTATGATGCCGGTACCTTTATAATAGTTGTTATTTCATACAGCAGCAGATCATGAAGATTCCTAAGCCTATCACGCTTGTCGTCTCCGTTGCCATTGTCGTGTTGTGTGGATGCAACTCGAAAGAGACGCCTGCTCCCCTTGCTGCCACAGAGTGGCGTAGCGAGAACTTCGATATCTCAGCCCCTTTGGGCGATGGCTGGCAGAAATCGCATGTGAGCTCGTCCGGCGATACATTTGACCGGCCAGGAAACCTTTTGCAAGCCTTCTTGGAATCGTCCGGGCCGTACAGCTATATCATCAAAATAGAAAAAGATTTGCCGCTGGATCAACTTCCGCTTGAAGATTATCTCGATGCCAATCGCACACAGTATACGTCTCATCCAGCGTACGAATTAGTTGATGAAGGCGATGTCGATTTTCACGGTCGGAAATTTCATCGATTTCGCCTGAAGGTCGACGGGGTGAAAGGTCCTGCGGCGATGTATGCTCACATTTTCCGCGATGGGACAAATCTCGTTAGCGTACAATGGACATTTCCAATTGGAACCGATGGCCAAATTACCGTTCCCGATGCGATCACGCGATTTGACGAACGGGTGGCAATCAACTTCTTGGCACAGCCGAACGAATGAAATAACCATCGCATGCAACGGAGCCGGCGGTCGGGTCGGCTTTTGAAATTGAGACTTCTCGCGCCGGCCCGCTGATGCGTGTCGTTATCACGCTTAGCCGTCGTCTCACTCACTCCACTTTTACTCATGGCGTTCAATTTGCCCCCGATCGAAACACGAACTTCGGTAATAGCAATTGTTGACCTGTTATCGAGTGCAGAATCTCAGCTCGAATATGAGCAGGATGTTGCGCACGTTTTTATCCCCTCAGAAATAATTGAACTTTATTGCACCGGCCAATACCACCCAAAATCACAGGCTTTTGTCGACGCATTCACGGAAACCGAACACAAGCTCCTTGCTCGTCTGTTTGGAGATGCGTTCAGGGCAGGCGATGCAATCGAAGGCGAGGAAGTTGCAGTGGTTTCCGATGCGCTTAAGATGCCAGATTGGCGTCGCATGATAGAAACTGCTAAGATTGTGCATCAACAAATCAATCACTAGCACAACGTAGCAAATAAACGCGTGATAACAATGTGATGCACGCGAAGTCCGGCTTGCATGCGAATTTCATGCTTGAAAAATTACTGTCCGGACTCGGTGATCTCTGTCGTTCGGCATTAAGAAAAAGGAGATAGGCACGATGAAAAGTACATCTCCAAGGAGAGACTGCATGATGAAAATATCTGGAAATCTATTTCTGGCCTTATCAATGGCTTTCTTTTTTAGTCTAACTGTTCCAGCTTTTTCAGCTGAGGATGATGCGCCTGGGAAAGAATTGACAGTACCTGAGAAAGGGAAACAAGCTCCGAAGAAAAGGAAAAGCGATCGCGATCCCGCGCGATGGGAAAAGACGATCAAGAACTTCGAAGCTGGCGATGTCAAAATGCCGCCACCCAAGGGTGCCGTACTGCTGGTCGGCGGATCGAACGCGCGGCGCTGGACTGATGTTAACGACCATTTCCCAAAGCATCAGGTCATCAACCGTGGTTTCGGCGGCGCGCGGCTGAGCGAAGTATATCACTTTGTTGATCGCATCGTACTGCCCTATAAGCCGAAGACCATCCTGGTCAACGCCGGCGGTAACGACCTAGGCGCGGGCCAGTCGCCCAAGCAAATCCGTGAAACCGCTCGCGCTCTAATAGCTAAGGTCCGCACAAGCCTGCCCGACACACGCATCCATTTTCTTGGGCTGCCAATTATGAGGCGCGCCAGCGCCAACCCGAAAGGTCGCGCGGTGGTCATGGCCACGAACAACCAGCTCGCGGAACTGGCGCGTTCGGAAGAGAACGTTGAATTCATCGACCTAGTCCCGGCCTTTCTCGACGATGATGGCAAGTATCGACCGGAGCTTTTCGTCAAGGATGGCGTGCACTTCAGCCCCAAAGGCTACGCGATTGTCGCCAAACTGATCAGTGGAAAGCTCTGAGGGCAAGTCGTTCAATAGGGAGTCATTCTGTGTATTGCTTGATTTTTACCTTCGCAATACTAAAGGCCGAACCAAAGAATGCACCTGACAATAAATAGCTTCGCGATTTCTTGCCGGTGATTCAAAACGTTCTGTCCCTCAGAGATCTCACTTCCCACTTTGGAATTTGCTTCTGTGGTTTCACCAACTCGCGAACAGGTTCTTGGCAATCGCATCACCCGAATCGGCCACTCGAAGTATTCGGAACCAGAGTTCGTAATTGAGGGGATAGGTCCGGCCTCATTCCGATCACACTACGTGGTGCTCAACAATGGGCTTGTCCTGGACTTGTTCACTGCCGAATTGACTCTTTCGGATGAAACGGCCATTCAAATGACCGGCGAAACTGATGGAGTGCCGATCGAGCAACTGATCGGGAAAACGATAACGGATGTTTGCCGTGATGACGTGTTCTCCTGCATACTGATTCTTGGCGACTCACTGTACCTGAAGGACGCGAATGACGGTGTCTACGGCAATCCACTGCACGCCGGAGTGGTCTCCGTTGAGTACTCAGAGAGTGACATGGTCGAATTCGTTGACTATTGGACTGAAAAGCCTATACAATGGGACAGAACAAAGCGATGAACGCGAAGCCCTCGATCGGCCGCCTCACCGCTCGGGCTCGGTGATCGTAACCGTTATCCCGTTTACTCCTTTATCCAGCACGCTGTGATTGTAAACCCATACAAACCTTCGGCCACCAAAAGCTCCATGCCGAAGGTGCAAACCAATCGGCTTGGGGCAATCGGTTTCACTTTGTCTGCATCTGGCATTGCTGGAGCGATAGGTGGTTCTATACTCACGGCGCAATTTGGTGTTAGCGTGGTCTTTCAACTATTTATCGCGATTTCCCTTGTTTTATGCGCCATTTAGCTCTGCAAGCAAAAACGCTGGAAGGTGAAAGACAAAGCCTTGAGGGTCAAAAAAAGATGGTGCGCTGTAGTACCGCTCAAGGGTGTTACCGTCGAGGTTTTGCCAGTTAACTCGTTCATCCAACCCTCTGAGCCTAACAAGTTCAAGTTGGCACGCGTAATCATCCATGCCGTTGGCCTCGAACAGGCCAATCCCGTCGCCAAGTGTGACGTCTTGAAAAGTAGTACGAATGCGGTCGATTGCATCCGCCATGGCCGGAAGTATGGCAAGCCATTTCTCCCATTGGCTGATCGTCCAGAGGTCATAGCCTTCATCTTTCAGCCGCTCGATATATTCAGTGCAAATATTGAACATGGTTTTGAGACGGATAACGAAAAAGGTCACCGAGCGGGGATTAGCGACCATCCAATTCAAAAACACGCCCCAATCGCCGCTTTGGTGCACCGCATGGTTATCCACAATTCATTTTAGTGGGCGCGTTACAATGACGTATCTTAACCCTCGAGCCACCCAATTAGCAAATCTATCAAGCTGGCGGTTCTAGGATTGTCCATCCACCCAGAAATGCGACACCTCCAAGCATCACCAGAATAGCCCCAACGAGCCCAACCCATAGCCGAGCAAATTTAGATCCGAACGTTTCGATGATAATGGCTCTCAAGGGAAATGGAAAACTCCAATCCATATACGCTCCCGTGATTAGCGCGATCCCCAGTCCAACAATGCCTAGTCTTGCTAAGAGTTCCATCTAACCAGTCTCACCTTTTATTCGAAGCTCGAGTGCCATTTAATTTGAGTGGATAACGGCGGTGATCACAGAGCCGGAACGATAATACTAAACATTGAAAAAGACGCGCAAGTCCCGCTTCGCGTGCATCGTTTTGTTATCCGGCAATTGTAGCTCTTATGTTTCGCTTTTTTGTGTCGAAACATTTTCTCTCGATTTCAGCCAGTCCCTAAACGCTGAACTGGAAGACAGTTTGAAAAGGCAAACGGCGGAGAAAAGTAACGCAACCGAGAAGATTGTCAGCATTGTAAATGCTAGAGTCTCATTAACCGACTGCCCGTTACTTGAGAACGTGAAAGGTTTGTAGTCAATGCCCAATGATGCCATCGAGAGTTGAGTTATCGCGAATACAGCAGCAAGGGCGGGAAGTATCGAAGCAACCGCGAAGGCGACAGCAAACACTCTCATCGTCGCTATGATTGGCTCGAAAAGCAGCTTCATCGTTTAATTCCAAAGGCCAAGCGGGATAACGCCCAGGTTAACCGGGTGGCGGCCAACCAACTTTCCATTCGAGTTTCCGCATGAACCGCCACTCCGGTTCAACCGATTGTTATGCCGGCCGTGACGAGACTAACCAGCCTGGAGGGCAACGTACACGCCGACGGGGTCGCGGACAATGGCGTATTTTGCCTCGACGAATTCCTTAATCACCTCGCCACCCCCTTCAGTAACGCGTCGAAGACTTTCCACAAAATCGTCAACGGGCAGATGAATCAGCCAAACCGATGGGATTTCATTTTGCTCACTGCCAAACTGACAGATTTCCGCTGCAGAATTCTCATCGTCAATCTGCATTTCAAACTTCGCGACGAGCCCTTCGGTTTCCTCCGTCTCGATGGACTTGGCGTTCCATCCAATCACCTGTCGATAGAAGTCTCGACTCGACGAAGCATTGGGAACCGCCAACGAGAGCCAAGAAATACAGCCTAGGCGATCCTGGCGTGCAGTGTATGAGTCGCCAGGCTCAACTGGAATAATTCCAAATGCAACTCCATCGGGATCGACTAGAACAGCCCATTGGCTTTTGCCATCATCGTCCTTGCCGTGCATTAATTCCTTGCCTCCCACGTCAATCGCACATGTCGCGCTGGCGGCAACATCAGCAACCTGAAAATGGGGCATCCACTGCAACGGCAACCATTCGAATTCGGGCGTGCGAACGCCGAGGCCGATAATGGGTGTGCCGAAATTGTTCATCAGATCATCACGCCAAAGTGGGGCGTCACCCGTCGTGAGGATTGACGAGTAGAAAGCGAGCTCCCGCTCATGATCAGGCACCGCAATATCGGCGCTGAGCACTCCACCAACGCCGTGCACAAATGGGTTTTGCATGTCTCGCCTTCGAATTTACTTTAGGCTAATCGGCCACAGTTGTTGGGAATGGTTAAACTCCGCGGCATAACGGTCGAGATCACCGAGCCGACGAGCGACTTAGCCCACCAAAAGGCCGACGATCGAACTCAATTAGAACCAACCAGGCAAGAACTGGCAAAATCGGTTCAAGATCAGTTAAATGCATCAAGGCCAAACGCATCTGCGTTGACGGCTTCGTGTACATCGCATTGTTATCCGTCGTTGCGAACACTTATCAACCACGCCAAAACCGAAAATATCAAAACAGAAAACAGCCCAGAGAATGTGCCTGCAATGAAGCCCACAAAAACAGAAGACAAAATGACCTCGGGCACGTTCTCAACCAGTAACTGATTCTGCTGAGCATCATAGAGACCATGTGCGTACGAGCCCATGAATAGCAAAATTTGCGAGGCAATTGCACTCAAGTATGTCAACAGTGACGAATCCTGCCGTGAATGTTTCTCGATGACGTAGGCGTAAAGCCCAAGGGCCACTGGGACGAAAACGGCCGATGCAACAAATGAGACTGGTGACAACCAGGGTTGAGATGCCGCCGACATTGAGATGCAAAAAATTCCAAAGAACAAAAAGCTGAGTCGGAAGCATGGCATTCAAATTGGTTCGGAAATGCTCTTGAGACGGAGATAACCGAGCGGCGACGGAAATCTTATTAATTAAAACCGCATGCATCGCCGCTTCGGTTCATCGCATTGTTATCCCGCGATGTGAATTCCCGAAATAGTTTCAGATCCGAGTCGGCCTCGCGAATTCAATGATAGACGCAAAGATAAAGTAAAACAACATTGCGAAGAGTCCGCAAACGGATCCAACTATTGAGCCGAAGATTGCAGATGCCAATACAGAACCCCAGCCGCCGCCGACCAGGTAGCCCTGTGACGGCTCAACAAAAGTTCCATAATACGATCCATATGCCATTAATAGCCCGCCGATAATAATCGAACTAGCGAATGTTGAAGACATGGATACAGCGTTGGTTTTCCCAATCGAATACCGACCAAACAGGCCAATAGCAGTAGGCAGGAGAATTGCGATCAGAAAATATGCAGTCTGGTTGCGGTAAAGCGCGAACGTGGACAAACAGGCTGCAACAATCATGACAAACAGAAGTATTTTCACGCCAAACTGTGCCACGCGATCCTCATTTTTCGGGCTGGAGTATCTTAGCGGGATAACGTCAGCGTTCACGGGGCCGCGGCAAACAAACTAACCATTCAAAAGCCGCGCGGCCCGCGGCTCCGTATGCAACGTATTGTTATCACGCGACTGGTTGATGGTGGCTGACTAACGCGAATGCAAATAAGCCAACCAAATTGTATTAATGTGTGCCGACCCGTACAGCCCAATGAGTGCCCCCCAGATGGCGAATCTACGAGGAGCAGAGAAAATGCCAACGCAGGACACAGCAAAAC
>Ga0214481_101311_pt1 | contig 10201 bp, 10 predicted proteins | sample M1_20Mar14CPVII9_4_FD_165057 | JGI IMG/M metagenome (GOLD analysis project Ga0214481, IMG submission 165057) | Marine eukaryotic communities from Monterey Bay, California, United States - M1_20Mar14CPVII9sort6BwellG10 | ecosystem: Environmental > Aquatic > Marine > Unclassified | place: USA...
CGTGAAGAGATGAAACATCAGGCAAAATTACGACATGAAATGGCTGTGGCGTACAAGACGGGAGATGAGGAAACTAGGAAACGTCTTGAAAAGCGACTAAAGCCAGAAGAAAGGCTTTGATAAAAAAAAGGGGAGCTTATTGTTTCTTTTTAAACCCGTTATATGGAGCACACCAAACACCACTAAGATGAAAGTGAGGTTATAAAAACATTTGTTAGTACTTGTGGTCCAAAGGCAGTCAAATATAGAACACACGAATTCACGAGACAAAACAATACTAACGCGGACTTGCCTGCAAGTATCTGATGTCACGTCCGGTTGAAATTGTACGGACCAAGCACCTACATCGCTTTCGCTACTAAGCACATCTCCATTGCTGTTCAATACTATATAGTTTTGCTTTAACCAGTAGTCATCAGAGGTATTGATCGGTGCCAGAAGCCGTCCCTTTTCTTTCAATAACTCTTTGGCAAATTGAATTGCTTTTGATTCATTGCAGGCAAAATTGAATGTTATGACATCAAAGAGTCCTTTGTGTCTTTCTCTCCATTGTTCTAGATATCTTTCGTCGTCTAGCTCATAAAAGTGTACACTCTGTGGACAATGCCCGCAGGGGTCTTCAACAACATACTTTCTCCAGGCATCACCAGACCAATCTATTGAATCAATCTCTGTAAATCCCATGTCAAACAACACTTCTGTAGACACGCCTGCACCACAGCCAACATCCAATGCTCTAAGTGGTGTATTGTTGTTATTCCTTCTCTCTTTGATTGCTGTATTATATACCTCCTTCAAGTAATCAGACGCAATGGTATCATAAACTTCCTTAGGGCTTATGTTCGTATCTCTTGATGCAACTATTGAGTTAGTATACTCTTCTATTCCGTATCCTGCTGAGTGGAATTTGCCTTCTTGTGCTTGCGCAGGAAGTATCAGAGCAGCCGATGAAACTGACGCAACTTGACATATAAATGATCTACGATCAATTGAGCCATCAATATAAGCGTATGTTTGTGTTTGTGTCGATGATGATTGTCTTACTTGTACACATGTGATAAACCCATTGACAAAACAGTTTAACAACACTATATAAAGGGTGAACAACAGCAGTGATAAGTCTAAATATTGCATTGTTAAATGGGGCCATTGAGCGGATCTTTCCTGAAGTTTATTGTCATGCAGTTTACTTACCGTTTGCGGTATCCTTTTTATTCACAAGGCTCTCAAGATAGATTCATTCAGATCATGTTCAAGAGATAGATGATCCTCACATATTAATGATTCTGTCAATAGTATTACTACGCTCTTGTTCATCTTTAGTTATCAACAGAAGTTGCTCGAATGAGTTTCTCCTCTTCCTCTCAATAGCTACAATATCAAACCGGAGAAGAATACTTTGTTATGGCGATTCATTAACTGCTGGCACATCACCTCCATTAATCAGCTCTTTCCATATGGTCCGTATTTAGAAACAGAATTAAAAGTACTTCAAAAGAAGAAGAAGTAGTTGTAAGATGGAGAGGCCTTCCAGGTTGGACTTCTCAGCAGATGGTAGATTGTATTAATGATTCAAATATTGGTTTACAATCATCTTTGGATGGAATTTGCAATCCATCATTATCAATAGTTATCATACTAGCTGGTACCAATGACATAGGACAACTCACTTCATCTTTTGGATCTAATTATAATATTGATACACAAAAAGTTGTGCAGCCAATAATAAAATTACACAAGACGTGTTTAAATTCTGTAGATGATAATGGTCTCAACAAGAATATACACACAATTGCAATAGGTATACCCTCAAGTGAATGGCAGGTAATGAATCAAGATGCTGCAACTTTATGCAATGATATGAATAAAGCTTTACAGCAATTTGCATCTACAAAGTTGTCAAACATTAATCATTTATAGATTTCCCATTTCAATATGAACGGGGAGGAGTTAACTGGAGTAGAGATGGACTTCATTTTAGTCCAAAGGGATATAAGACGTTAGGAAAGGCATTGGCACCATGTGTTAAGCAGATTCTAGAAGACATATAAATTATTGAAATGTTGTATGACCCACAGGCCGTCCGCTATATTCAAAAAAATATCGTTGCACTCTCCTCGGTCAACTGGGAATTATTATCTGGTTGGAACTTCGTCGTATTGTCTTATGTTAAGTGATAATAATATAAACACATGGGTCAGAGGTCAAGTAGAAACTCGATATCTTCAATTGATGATAATTCTAATGCAGTTAGTAGTACCAAAAGTGCAACAAAAGACTTCATAATTGATGACAAGGAGAATAAGATTTACTACCTAAGTCCAAAGGAGGCGTTTGACAAGTTTGATACCGACTGTAGCGGGGATATAGACGAAGATGAATTCTTTTACCTCTTGGAGTGTGTGGGTGTCAAGGGGAGAGAGGAATATCAGGAACGCCTATTTCGTAAATTTGTCAAGTCTGGTGCGAGGACTATTGACTTTGATGGTTTCAAATATGCATGGATTCTCCTTAGTAATCCGAGAAAGGAGCTTGAAGAACGCATGGTTCCGAATCTCCCAAAGTTTGCAACAAGACATCAATTGGTTAGTTTATTAGCCAAGACTTTGGATGAAGAAGAGCGATTAGATGGCTTAACAAAAGCTGGGGAAGCTCGTTATCGAAAGATACATGAACTTAAATCCATCAGGGCTAAGTTTAGTGAGAAGGCAAAGCATCGAGCAGGACTTGAGCTTAGTTTGGCTCTGGATGCCGCAGGGGTCGTCTATACGCTGGGTTGTGGTGCTTATGGCCAATTCAAAGGACAACCAAAGGCAAATATGAATACTTCTTCCCTCCGTCTAGATGGAATGGATTTAATTCAATCACTATGGAAACAGCGTGTAGAGGGAGATGATAGATACAAATGCATCAATAGTAATACTGCTGGGATATGGGGTCGTCGGCCACGAAAGATTGCTTTATCTGATCATACAATACTTGCCATTACGGATAGTGGTCTCCTCTCTTGGGGAGGTGCATCAAACTGGCATGCTCTCTCTGAAGATCAAACATCTAAAAAATGTCGACGATTGACTACTCCAAGAAGTTCTGCACTGCTCATGACTAATGAACGTACTCATCAAAAGCACATGTCTTTGATTGAAGAAGATTTGAAACAATCAGATGCTAAATCACTCTATGACCTCGAACAAATGAGGTTTGTCCTCAAATACTATGGCAAATGGCCATCACATTTTGATGACACCGCTACCATCGATTTAGTTGAAGATCATTTACAAGGAACAATTTCAGTAGATGATTTGTTGCAGAGCCTATTAATACGGAATAAGCCTTGTGAAGGCCGAGGCCTGTCAAAGCTTGAAATGTCATACATGCTAGCTAAAGACATCAGTCTAGAACGCGAGATATTGGGAGAAGTAGTTGCTCAAGAACTTTGTGATATGGAAACTGAAATGAAAGACTTGATCAAGAATAATATGGCAAAGAGGGCCAACCACATTCGGTTAAGATTCAGTGAGAAGTGGTCGCATTTAACAGCAATACAAAATGAACGAGCTATAGTAGATGAGAAGAGACAACAAGCCGATACGTTTAGCAATCGAAGTTGTCAAGATAGTACGTATGAGAAGTGGAGTATCAAACGATTGGACAATGAACAATTATCAATTACAGAGCATCAGGGACTGCACGCCGGCGGTATTACGGCAAGAGGTGGTGATTATCAGACACCACGAGGGCCATCACAATGTCTAGATATCACTGCTGGATCAAACCATGCGACAATCATTGTTCAAGATGAGAGATGTCGTGGTAGTCTATACTCTTGGGGTCTTAACTCGCTTAGTAGGCTTGGAGTTGGAGTTGTTGAGCATGAAAGTTACAATTGCAATTATCCGAGAATGGTTGAACATTTGAAAGGAACATCAATTATCAACGCTAGTTGCGGATTATCTCATAGTGCAGCAGTGTCAAACCAAGGTACTTTATATATTTGGGGATCTGGATCACATGGGAAGCTCGGATTTGATGGTTATGAAATGGAAGGAAACCAAGAATATTGCTGCACCCTTCCTACTCGACTCATCATACCATCTTGTCGAGTAATCAAGGTTAGTTGTGGCGCATCTCATAGTGCGTGCATCGGTCGTTCTGGGGGGTTATATGTATGGGGTTCAGGTGACGGAGGAAGGTTGGGGCTTGGCAGTGATCAAATGAGGACTCACGACAAACCAACTCTTGTTGAATCACTCAGGCATGAAACAATACAAGATGTTAGTTGTGGAGCTTCAACAACCATGGTCCTTACAGCATCTAAAACAATCGGTTCGAACAGTCGTACAACTGTGAGAAGAAGAACTGGAGGAAGACTATATGACGCTGGCCCAATAAATGTACTTGGATCTGCATTCCCAATGTTTGCTGAACTCGATTATTTAAAGCAAAACCCATTGATAATCAAGAGCATAAGTGCTGGCTACTCTCATTGTTCGTTTGTTTCAGAAGCAGGAGAACTTTACTGTTGGGGTCATAACAAAGGTGGATGTTGTGGGCAAGATCCAACTTCGGCTACATTTATTACCCGGCCCACAAAGGTTCTAATCTATACTGCTCCTCGAAACCTTGCACTGGGTAGACCATGCAGACTAAGTTCTCTGTATAAAGATTCACAGGGTCTGTCGGCAAACAATGCAGTAGATGGTAATACCGATGGAAGCACTACAAGTCTTGCTCATTCACAATTCGAAGCCAACCCCTTCTTCGATGTAGATTTGGGGTCCTCTATGCATATTACTAGTATTCGTTTGTGGAATAGAACTGATGAGTCAGATGATAGTGCTTTGGAGGCGAATTTTTATAGTGAACGATTATTACCATGTTATGTTATGATATCACAACATCCATTTCCTAAAGATGCCGGAAGAGACAGTCTTTATACAAGTCTAGACCAAAGTACAAAAGTTCGGTTTGCTAGAGAAGCAAACAAAAGAAGAATGAATAGTTGGACCGTCCCTGCTTATACAAAAGGAAGATTTGTACGCATACAATTGGAGGGTACAAACTTTTTACACTTTGCACAGCTTGAAGTATTTGGTCATGAGACCATCAGTCATAGTCCAATTTCTTCTTGTTTGGCGGGTAAGTTTGTAACATCAGCTGTCGTTGAGGGTATGGATAGGAAGGGAAATGAGGTTGCATATAAACGTGCGGTAGCTGCAGATTGGTAAGTGATATGAGTATGATTTGTTGTTCATTGTCAATGAGCATTATAGCCTCATATGTCAATCTCTCTTCTCTTAGGTATAATGCAGAAATCCTTCGACAATTCAGTACTTATAGTGATGAGTACAGAAAAGAATGTAATTCTTTCAAGAATAAATCATCTAAGTGTATTCTATGTGTAGCTGGTAATAATTGTGAAGTTTGCCAACTCAAGACAAGGTTTAAGACAGAACTACAACTTGTTGTGGATAGCAATGAACGTTATCGATTGAATGATATTGCTGCACATCTACAAAGTAGAAGCAATATTGAAATGTGTCTAAAAAGAGAGACTTTGAAAGCTAAGGAGGAGAGTAAAAGCTTAAAGAAGAGGACAGAATAAGGTGAACATTCTACTACTCTGAGAAAGTAAAAATGAGAGGAAGCCTTTCCTTCCTAGATCATAATATAGGTTCTATGGTACAACAGTGTTTGTTTGGCATTGTATATGTGTAAAACAAGTCCATGGACACTCCCTAGCAGGATTGTAAGTCCCTATACACCATAATGACCTCATACCGAAAAGCATCCACAGTGTTTGAATCTTTTCTAAGTAGGGTACTTGCGAAGCTTGATTTTGATGTATGAACCACGGTCATACAGGCTGCAACCATTTTAAACTATATAATGATATCTCTCTTATTATGCTTGATATATTGAGGTGTTAGGTTGTATACATGTAGTTTTGTTCTTTACTCATTTTACTTAACAATAAACCCTACTCAGATATCTCAATCTCAAATGAGCACATCATTACTATCAATAAGTGACACATATTCTTTCCTTATCCCCTTGATACCCTGAATTGTACGGGTCTTCAAATTTCTAGGAGTACATCTCTTGATTCTGTTATTTCTTGACGTGGTTTGTCCCTTCACTCCCTTCTCCACCAAGACATTGTTATTACCCAATAGATGCTGGTTCTCGCCTTCTTCAGCCGTTCTACTCTCATTTTGTGATGCGAAGTAAACGATTCCTTCTCCATCGTTATTGAATGAAGGATTCTCGGAATCATATCGGTTAGCACTTGCTTGTTTATGGTAGGGCCAGATTGTACTCCTCGATGGTATATTTTCCCAGGTAGTGTCATCTACATTCACTTCTTGCCCTATTAGGAGATCATTAAACTTGTCTTCGGGGCCTTCCACATCAAGAGTATCAGTGTCAATAACTTTGGGCATATCAACACTTGTCGGTACAGCGCTGTCGCCCAACGACGACAGCACAGATGACAGAGTAGGAGAGAGTAATGATTGGAGTCCGGCAGAGATGGCAGAATTAGGAGCAAATGACTCGTCTTCTGATAGAAGCTTGGCAACATTGTTGTAGTCAAAGGGATCTTGATTTTCTTTTAGAAGTTGAACAATAGCAAATAATGCAAAGCCAAATAACGCTGCCTTCGATGCAGTCATTTGCCCAGGAGTTACAATTTGGATTAAGCCTCGCATACGATCACAGTCGAAGGCGTTCGAGAGAGAATTAGAGCTCGGCGAAAGTCCAGATGCATCCAATGCAAGCTGGTGTTGCTCTCTTTTGTGAGAAAGAGTGAGTTGATTTGAAGGTGGACCAACTTTTATATCACTCACTAATCGCCCAACCATTTTGTGATCAGTAGGTGCTGATGATCGATTTGTCCAAGGTGCTTGAGATGATTCTCTTTCATGATGTACTTGTTGGCTGAGATATGGCTTAAGCGTACCATTTTCATATCCCTCAAGTAAAGAGAACATCGAGCAAGGCTGAACTTGTTTCCTAGTAAAATAGAAGTGGATATTAGTATAGTCCAGGACATGCAGCATAGTCGTACACACCATATTAGATAAACTCACATGAACCTAACGGCTAATGAAATGACTTCTTCAATAAAATCCATAATCATCGTATCATTATTCAGCTCAGGAAGATTCAAAAATAAGCTGTCCAACATGGTTGCTATATCAGATGATCCAACGAATCTATCGCGGTTGATAGGATGACACGTGATGGCAATTGATAGATAGCTGTGAAAGTCAAAGATAAGTAGGATGTTAGACAGGCAGATAGAGGCAATATGTATCGTTAATCTTTTTCAAAACACTTACAGAGGCATTGAGTAATGGCTTGCCAAGAAGAGATCGATCAACCTTGATACTACTTCAAGAGGCAGCATATCATGACAGCAGAACCAAGATGCAATCCATTTTTGTAGTACTTTGCCAACTGCCAGTGCTTGGCTATTCATAGAATCATGACTACCACCGATGGTATGAGTAAGAGAATCAAACACGTCCTGATCAAGCTCCTTTAACAATGGGAAGTAGCAAAGTGATAAAATATCCAAGTTTTGATCATCAGTAATGACACTTCCATGGACGTGTGGAGTTGAATCAATGTCTTCAGATTCTGACCCATCAAGACAGCTTTTGAAGCTCTCGTTAGCATCCTCATTGGACGAACAAAACATCCATAAATGACTTTTGATGATTTGCTGAAACAATAGAGAAGTCAAGGATGGAGATTCGAGATGAAGTAAGAGTACAGCAATCAAATCTTGACTGCCTGGAAAGAACTGAAATCTCTCGACGTATCCATTCTCGTTGGCCAGTCCTTGCTGTTGCTGCAACAAGTAGAATGTTGATGTGGCAATTTGTACTAATAATTTCTTTTCCTTGGATCGTTGATCCTTCTTAATTCTTGGCTTGAATGTCATCTGCTTGTCGTACTTTTGCTGATACTTTTGTTTATACTTGACAAACGAAGGATCGGGAGCGAAGAGAGGAGCAGAAATGGGTGACAATGAGAGTAGTAGAGGTGATGTAGGATCAGAAGTTGGGGTTTCAGTATTATTTGTAGAGGGAGAGTCTGCAGCCTCATCAGTAGTAGTAGTTGTGTTTACAGTTTCAATTGTAGTATCGACTGTAAGAGGAAGTTTACTTGTAGTATTCGATTTGGCAGTTGCAAATGAAGTGAATGATGCCGCCGATATAACAGAACCACCTCCAAGTCCTTCTTGGAAGTTTGTCGATCGAGGTGTTCCAGCTCTCGACGCTGGGTTCAGGTTTGCAGTAAGGGGCGTGCTTGACGAACCTGTATCACTACCAATCGATGATAGATCAGTTATACTTGATGCACGTGATAGAGAATCATTTCGGTGCTTCTTCTTGCCCTTGCGGAGATATTTACGCTCTATTTGTGTGGTTTATATTATGAACATGATACAATAGTGAGAAAAGAGATGCACAGTAGATAATGAGATGCACAAGATAATATGAACACATCATACATCGCTTTGTTGTTGCAATTCAACGTACCTCTTTGAATATGCCATCTACTAGGTTCCATATCCTTTTCTAATTGTTCCTTGATTTGATCATATGTCTTATCATCTGGGGACGGTGCACCGCCAACTTTTTCACTACCGCCATTAAATACCAGATCATCAACGCCAGAGAGTTTCACCCAGCCTAATTTCCGGCCATGTGAGTTTAATAATCCACCCTCTTCAATTGCAAGTGAACGTAAATGCCACATATCCACATCTGTACTAAATGGAGCACCATCAACATCATCCTTATCCATGCTGCTTACTATACTTGACACTATGTCGCCAACCAAATCGTTGATTTCATCAACGCTCTCCTGGAAGGCATGTTGATAACCCAGACATCTCGCCACAACCTTCCCCTTGTCTACGTCGACGACCATAATCTTCTTGTTTCGGTTTACTACCGGTACCTTCTGCTGACCGCGATGATGATGATGATGATGATAAGAAGTTGACAACTGTTGTTCTTCATCACTTTTGTTATTGAACCACCTCAACCAATTGAGGTTCAGCGAACTAATTAGTAGAATCATTGCAACGGTCCTTTGCAACACGTCGACGTCGTCACTATGCCTGCTAGGCTTCGCCATCTTGCATTATTGCTATGGATGCCGTTGCTTTTTATGGTGCATCTGTTGCAGAATGAAAGACATGCATGCACCATCTATGACGCGTCCGTGATCTGAATCACAGTAAAATCACATTAAAATCACCCTCGGTAGCGGTATCCTTAACCTTCAAAAGTATCCCCTTCCTACCTACCCGCCCATATATGAATATATATGAATATATGTCACCTCTATCTGATCGCCTGCCTTGAGCTTGCTTGGCATTGTAATGTATGTATAGCAGACGTATAAAAACTTGCAATACTTCCATATAACACTTACAAGTCACAAATTTGAATATTGAGTGTGGGGGTGCTTGGGTTGTATGTCTATGGGTTTCATGAAGGCATTGGGCACAGCTGGGTACCTATGTATTTCTCTTAGTACTACTTTTATGATTTCAAGCATTCCATCGTCTTCTAACAAGAAAATGTTCATCTCCCTTGGCTCTATTCAATGATTGTTTAATACGTACACATTCAAAGGCCTCTTTGTTTGTTGAAAATAAAGCCACTACCTGCTCGCTCTCTTCTCCTCCACTTGCATTACTACTACTTGGTATTGTTTGAATACCATGTGCCACCTTCTTCTATTTCTTCTTCGGATGAGTCTTCCTCTATAACAGTTTCATGGACATGTAGTTCTTGTTGCACACTATCATTATCATCTTGTCGTTGTTGATGTGAAGAAAGTATCACAGCGGCTACATCTGGCTTCATGTGCAAATCTTCTGCCTCAATAGATGATACATTCACAAGAGCTACTGGTTTTGGAGCAGTTGTGGTGGTGTCAGATACTACAGCTGATGGTTCTGCTGACGTGTCGGCTATAGATTCAACCGATGACGAGTTATCAACTACTCCAGTTGTTGCATCATCACAGATGGCTATCTCTGTTGCAGTATCTTCTTTCTTCTCCTTCATCTCTCTGGAATGAATAATCTCATGATTCGTAACATCTCCATCAACTGATAGTAACGCCGCGGCAACATCTGGCTTGACATGTATTTGTTGTGATATCTCTGGTG
>Ga0214481_101312_pt1 | contig 10200 bp, 12 predicted proteins | sample M1_20Mar14CPVII9_4_FD_165057 | JGI IMG/M metagenome (GOLD analysis project Ga0214481, IMG submission 165057) | Marine eukaryotic communities from Monterey Bay, California, United States - M1_20Mar14CPVII9sort6BwellG10 | ecosystem: Environmental > Aquatic > Marine > Unclassified | place: USA...
TGATTACCTTCTTTTTATAATCCTTATCTGAATGAATTCCCTTGTTAGATGCTTTAGCAGCGCTCTTTGATGGGTTGAAGAGAGGACGGATTCATGGTTAGTTAATGGGAGGGAAAATGCTATAGATAACATCTTTGCACATAAGATATGCTCACCTCAGCAGCAACAAGTTCATCATATCGGGCAGACTTCTCATCATCATCTCGATGGCGTTGTGTAGTAGCAAGACCTTCAGTAATTAGCACCTCGCCAACATCTGCTCTTTTACCGACAGAGATGGTGCCGAATTGCCGTTTATCAGTTCTATCAGGACCCATTGGGATCTCCTTTTCATAATGGATATTAACCTTGACAGCCTTGCCCACGGTCAAGACACGCAATCGTTCTTTACACTCAGCGGCGTATGGCTCGTCAGGCTTACCAGTTTTCTCATTACCCGAACGAGGTGCTCGGATTGAAGCGAGGGAAACCTTCTTAAGCTTGGATTCGTCATCATAAGTTTCACCATTGGGAAGGACCATTAATGTATCGCCAGAAAGTACCTCAACAACAGTTCCCAAGAATTCAGATGCTCCAGTCAGTGTTGGTGGTTTGTATGTTTCAAACACGCCAATGTTGGCACGCTGTTTAAATACATGATATATGTGGTAAGCGAATATTATCATTCGATACGCCTAAAAAGCACACAAAGCACTGCAATCTCCTTACCTTGGCAGTATTCTCGACAATACGAAGTGGAGGTACATCGCCGGGGTTAAGCATACGAATTGACCAATCAGAAATGCGTCCCAAACCATTCTTAAGTACCTCGGCAGCAATATTCCCACGAGGATGATTCACCGTACCAACAAGACATACTCCACTCTTATCGGTGCCATGCAATGTAATCTTAAGCTCACGTTGTAACAATCGAAGTTCTACAAAGTCACGTGCGGCATCAGCAAATGGTTCACTGGGCGTGGGAGGAGTTACCCTTGAATTACCCACACGTGGACAAGACACGCCAGCTAAGATCAATGTAAATGAACCGTATAATAATCCAGCAGATTCTAATTCCGGATCTGTAACCATACAACGGTATCTAGATCCATCAAAGATGTATTCAATAACACAGGTAACTGATCCATTGGTACAAATACGTTTCACCTTCTCAACTAATGTCATGGCTTGGAATTCATCACCTGCATTTAATACCTTACGTACTAATGGTTTGGCAGAGTGAACACCGACACGTGAATTCACAGCCTCCTTATATGCAGACTGTAATGCCCTATCATAATCTTCTACACTATCATCACCACCATTGGTATCAGTATTTTCAGTAGCATCACTACTAGTACCTACTACCTTGGGTGTACAAAATCCACGTCTAACACTTTCTACTGCTAAATTCCATTGTTTGGATTTATCGGATGGATCAGGGATGAAGAGCAAACCATATACGCGATCACCTGCGGCTGCTCCTTGTTTACTGTTGTTTATGTGTATTTTTGGAAGTTAATTTGCAATAATTAATTGTATAGTAAAAGATAATGTATGTTTGATACATTGCAGATAGAAATTGCAATTGATGGGTATAAGATATTGAGTGCGTATGTGGTGCATGCAAAAGATATTAATTAGCAACAGCCCCAAAAATATATGCACATAACACATGCACAAAAAAACTTACCGAGTTTCAAAACTAACACTCTTTCCAACACATAAAGTTCTAAGCCATTCACGTGAAGAGAATGCGGCTGGTTCATCTACATTGGCATTAGCCTTTGAGGCCATACGAGGGGCAGATACGCCAGTTAATGTAAAGGTAACTCGAGGTGCTGGTGCTCCTGGTACTGAGGATACACCACGAAGAACGACGGTATCACCGCTTAATACGGATTGTACCTTGGCAGAGCCGCGATTAGGGAGGATATTTACCATTTTGATTGTTGTCTATGAGTTGATTAGTATTGGATAAGGATGCGTGGCTGTAAAAGATTTTTAGATTTGTGAGGCTGAGATTTACTGAATATCTTCAGTGGTGGGCCTGTGATATGTATCCTTATCTGTTCACAACAAAAATATAAGAAACTAAAAGGATGCACCTTCGCAAAAAGTGGACATGACGAGCTGCCATTTGGCCTGCATATTGTTGACCAGCGCAGAGCAGAAGGCTGCCAAATGCTGTGAAATGCTCGGTGGCACGCCGACCTTCAACCTCTCCGCAATTAGACAACGTAGAATACTGCTATATTATTGCAATGGTGTTGTTCTTCAATCAAGACTGGTACGATATGGCATGGTTAAGTATATAGTACGTTTATTGCAAATCAGAACTTATATCACATGATAGGAGAAGGTGCATCAAAATTAAGAACATCAGCAGCGCATTGGTATATAAAAAAAGAAACATAGATATCAAATTGTTCCTTATTGGAGTATACAGTATAGATATCAATATAGATAGAAGAGTGGGCTAGATAAGAATGGTGTATCCTATACGGCCAGGTGAGCAAGATTGTCGAGATTATCTCCGAACAGGACGATGCAAGTATGGAGAATCATGCAAGTATAATCATCCACTTAATGTAGAAAGCGGGGGAGGTGTCAAACCTACGAATCCAGGCGAACCGCTCTTCCCAATTCGTCCAATGGAGCCGGCATGTCAATACTTTTTGAAACATGGCACATGCAAGTTTGGTCAAGCGTGTAAATTTAACCATCCCAGTGGCTCACCATTGGCAGGTGATGTCTGTATGCCAGCCGGACAGCTAGTCTTTGTCACGTCTAATAATAACGGTATTACTGGTACGTCGTCGTCATCTCTAATGCAGGCTGCATCATCGAATTCAGCAGTTCAAGTATTACCTCAAAGACCAACAGAACCGAATTGTATTTACTTTTTGAGGAATGGCAAATGTAAATATGGAGCTACTTGTAAGTTCCATCATCCTTTGGATGCTATCAATAACAACAACAACCTTATACAACAAACAGCAACAAATAATAATGAAAGAGATAGATCATACTCTATCTCATCCTCGGGATCTCTAGAACGGACACAGCAGATGATGCAACAACAGAACATCTCATATGCCCATGTAGCAAGTAATGTTACTTATGTCCAACAACAGCAGCAACAGCCACTAACGCCACAGAGACTACAACCCATTACTGAAAGGGCGAGGCCTCAACAGGCTACACATGTACTGCTACCCGATGGTCAAATAGCTGTTATACTTGATTCTCAAAGTTTACAAAATGTTAGTGAACTCAATGCTCAAGACCGTCCCAAGTTCTACCAATCTCAGAATGGATCTATAGGGACACTACCCTCCATAGATCAGCCACCTCAACAAGTTGTGATACAATCGCCCATGCTCACGGCCACGACGGGCTCTACGTCGAATCATACATTCGATTCAAGTATTGGTGATCTCATGGGTACCAATGTCTCCTATCAAGTTCAAGGTTCTCAGATTCAAGAGATGGCACGATTTCGGGGAGGTCAGCATGGTAGCGGAGGAAGCCTATCTGCCTATGGGAGTGTTGACTCAGGTGCTCAAGGTGACTATACTCCAGTTGCAGGAAACATGTATCATCAACAACAGGGTATGTCGACCAATAATGGTCAGTCACATCAGAGTACTTCTCTCCAGCCTCAATTCTCAGCTTGGCCACTTAATGAGAGCCTTAGTCAAACTTCTAATAACCAGCAAGCCCATGCTCGAAGACCCCCAAGCAGTGCCGAGGCACACGACAGACAGCAACGCCAGGCTGAAGATGCAGCAGCATCATACTTCTGGCCCTCCAATGGGTCTTTCTCGAGTATACCTGTTAATGAAACCCAGCAACATCAAGCAGGACAAAGCTATGTCCGGAGACCTAATGCGAGTCCTACCGTCAGTGCCCAGCCTATGTATCAATCTCAATCTAACGAGAGAGGAGGGACTCTTTCACCTTCAGAAAATAGTCGGCGGACTCAAAAGTCATCTGGTGACGACCAAGCTAGTTTATCTATGATGACGTCAGCTCTTCTTACGATGATGGATCCTCCGTCGTCTAATGGAGAACAAATACATCAACAGCAGCATCCTCAGAGCTCCATTGCTAGGCGTGATGTTCATCAAAATGATGAGATTCATACAACAACTAAGAGTGCCCCTAATATCCAAGGTTCACCGATGCGGCCGCCGCCAGGTATGTCTCCTCCTGGTATGACCAACGGCGGAAGCAACTCAGCTAGCCCTAGAAGATCTCCTCCTGATTCAAGTGGGTACTTTGTAGGTGGATATTGAGAAAGTTAAGTGAGATCGCTTAAGCTCACTCTCAAATCCAAGTAATAGTTATCTTCAAAAGCCGGTTTTAGGGAGAGCTAGGCGGTGAGCCTTCTCCCTATGTTTGCTACTTATTGTACCTTGCATTATGTATTAAAGATGTATATAGAAATCGAGATCACGCATAATGATGAATTGAATTGGCGCAAGTTCGGATTGTATTTAGAGTATATATGTTCCAGTACAAGTTGTATATGTTATATTTGGGAAAAGCTAGAGTAGGAAAGTGTATTTGGTATATAAAGCTATGAATGTTATGAAGCTGTTGTTTACTGTATAGCTGTATATAGAACTAGTCTCATTATGGTGATGGGAAGGTAGAGAAGAAAGATACCTATCTCAAGGCGCTGGAGATCTTTTACTTCCTTTTTTTTCTCTGTGATAATTTGCGACAGGAATCAATATCGACTGGGGGATATTGATTATATTATGTAATATATTACTGTACTACTACTACCTATACCTCCTTGCTTTGGCATAATATCTGTATACCTTTATTCATAGTTGAATCCTCAACTATACGAGATAATAAAAAAAATTGGTGGATACTACTGCTATCACATAAAATATAAAGCAATAGGGGAGAAATAGCACAATATTATGTTGTCTACAGCAAGACTTGCAACAAAGAGATATGGAAATTCATCACTAGTGCATGTAGCATCGTCTGCAATTACTGTTGCTACAATGGTTGCAGTAATTTCAAAAGATAAAAAGAAGGAGGAGTCCAGATCTAGATTATTGTCACATAAGATGAATACAAGCACCACTTATTGTTCATGTGAGGGTATGTCAACATATAGTCGACGCAACAATACATTGCGTAGGCTTGGTAAAACGTCATCTCGTGTTACATTGGAGTCAAGATATAAGGTGAGTAGATAGTTGTCATCGTATCAATGCTCGTATTGAATCATTTGTTTATACAATATCACATCACTTACACATAAGAACATCTTCTGCAAAACCTTATATAACGCCATATGCATATACAACAAATGCCTATTGTATACAATGATCATCGTATCATATCATAACACATCGAATGTACATCACATGCACAACTGATATGATACACTTCATATTATATACTCGTCATTTATACATACACAAATATATGTGCATATCATATTACTATTAGGTTGATTGGGACAATCCATTAGGAGAAGGGGGATATGGTGCTGTTTATTTATGCACAGATAGAGATACAGGTGTACAACGTGCTTTAAAAATGATACCTAAACAATACACTGATGATGCTGCATTTCAGAAAGAGATGGATGCTTTGCTACACATTCGAGAGAGCGGTGGACATCCAAATATATGTGTATTAAAGGAGAATTTCGAGCAGAGGGGTAACTATTATCTCGTGCTAGATTTGATCTTTGGCGGTGAGATGTTCAATCATCTCATTTCTAATGGCACTTATAGCGAAGCAGATGCTGCTCGTCTGGTGAAAGAAATGGCTTCAGCCTTAGCCTTCCTTCATGGAACTGGCCTTGTTCATGCTGATATGAAGCCTGAGAATTTGATGCTCAGTACTCCCAATACTTCAGACTCGGTGAGTGCATTCGGTTTGTTATATTTCTTTGCAATTGAAACAAACTTACAAACATCTCTGTTTTCTTTCCTTGCTGCTTGTTACCGATTAATTTTTGAAGGTAGTAAAACTTGTCGACTTTGGTACTTGTGAGTTCTACAAGGACTCCGCACATAACAAATCTCAGCGAGAGAGTGTATACAATACACCTGCATATTCACCACCTGAATCGTTCGGAAGCTATCGAGGTCCAGTACAGCCATCATATGATATGTTCAGCGTTGGTATCATCATTTACATTATGCTCACAGGAAAACACCCATTTGATCTAGATGGTAATTCTACAGATGAAGAGATTGCGGACAGGATAAAGAACGAGTGTCCTCCACTTAGGCATTCAGATGTCACTGCCCACCTTTCAGATTCTGCTATAAACCTGCTAGAGAAGCTACTATACAAAAGACCTCGTTGGAGGATGACAGCAATGCAAATGCTTGAAGATGATTGGGTTAAAGGGAAGACTGCTGCTACTGCAAAGGTACTATCTGATGAAAAGCTCAAAGTGTACAGACAATTCAAGAGTGGTATTGAATTAAAGGTCTTTGAGGGCTTGGTACAAGGCAGTCTTAATCCAGCAAAAGTTAAACAGGGTCTCTTCGAAAGAGCTTTTAAGTCATTTGATGTCAATAAGAAGGGTTATATAAATACAAATGATATCAATAAAAGTGGCGGAGACGATATATCCATCAAATCAGAATCTCTATCTCTATCTGACTTTTCAGATCTGCTGTCGGACCACATGCAAAGCAAATACTACAAGCAAGGGTACCGAATCTATAAGCAAGGATCAAAAGGTGATGCGGTATATTTTATAAACTCGGGTACAGTTCACGTATCAACTAAGGCTGGGTTTGAGACAACCTTATCACAAGGAGATATTTTTGGAGAAGGTGCTCTTCTTGATGCCAAGGGTCGCAGGAACGCGACTATAACATGTAAGACACCAGTACATGTGATTCGTATATCGAAAGACTTCTTTATTAAGTATATGAAAGATAGTGGCTCTGAAGTTAATTTATCTCTTCAAGAACAAGATCGAGCACGAGCTAGAGACAGAGCGGTGAATATATTAAGTAACCAGAAAGGTTTAATTCAGAGAGACTTGACAAAGGGCGACGTATTATTCAAATTCGGTGATGAGGGACAATCTCTATTCGTCGTAAAGAAAGGAGAGCTCGACATTACTGGACGGACTGGAAAACATATTCTGAACATACTTGAAGGACAGATAACTGGAGAGCGCAGTCTTATCATGAATCGTTCAAGAAATGCAACTGCAATCTGTAACACCAATGTATGCAAACTTATAGAAGTACCTTCCAAGCAATTTTATAAAGTGTATAAATCATCAGATCCTATTAAGAAGAGCTTAAGAGAGATCAGTTTAAGACGAGATTTCCAAAACTCCGTGGTATCAAAGTATGGTAAGGACTTTGACTCAAGTTTGGTAGAACTTAGAATGTTGTTTGATTCAAAAGAAAGTGGTGAAATTGCATTAGCAGAAATAAAAGAGCTCATTCAAGAAATATATCCTAATTTGTCTGACAATGACCCATTATTTGATGAAGTACTTGCGTGTTTGGATGTAGACCACAACAAGAGTGTATCCTGGGAAGAATTTATCAAAATATTTAAAGAATGAAAGTCAGACTTAAAGAATACAATTCATTAAGCAATGAAACAAACCAAGAAAACACACGAATGACTATCATGCAATGATCTCTATACAATGCCAAACCACCACTATACTAGCACCTACATTTTGGCATACCACCACTTAAAGTCCCATGTATAACTCCATTGGCAGTGAGTCTACACCACTTCCACGCACAATAGAGACCCTTTGGTACCAATAGACAACTGCGATAACCGTTGATCACCTCCTGCACCCCAACAAGACCGACTTCTATGACCATTGACAACTAATCTCAACTTGAGATCCCCTCAAAATTTGCTAGTCGATGTCTTTGATTGTCAAAGTCTCATGTATAACTCCATCGGCAGTGAGTCTACACCACTTCCACGCACAATAGAGACCCTTTGGTACCAATAGACAACTACGATAACCGTTGATCACCTCCTGCACCACAACAAGACCAACTTCTATGACCTTCAACACCTCAAGTTTCCCTCAAAATTTGCAAGTCGATGTCTTTGATCGTCAAAGTCTCATGTATAACTCCATTGGCAGTGAGTCTACACCACTTCCACGCACAATAGAGACCCTTTGGTACCAATAGACAACTGCGATAACCGTTGATCACCTCCTGCACCCCAACAAGACCGACTTCTATGACCATTGACAACTAATCTCAACTTGAGATCCCCTCAAAATTTGCTAGTCGATGTCTTTGATCGTCAAAGTCTCGTGTATAACTCCATCGGCAGTGAGTCTACACCACTTCCACGCACAATAGAGACCCTTTGGTACCAATAGACAACTGCGATAACCGTTGATCACCTCCTGCACCCCAACAAGACCGACTTCTATGACCTTCAACACCTCAAGTTTCCCTCAAAATTTGCAAGTCGATGTCTTTGATCGTCAAAGTCTCATGTATAACTCCATCGGCAGTGAGTCTACACCCCTTCCACGCACAATAGAGACCCTTTGGTACCAATAGACAACTGCGATAACCGTTGATCACCTCCTGCACCCCAACAAGACCGACTTCTATGACCTTCAACACCTCAAGTAGTTTCCCTCAAAATTTGCAAGTCGATGTCTTTGATCGTCAAAGTCTCGTGTATAACTCCATCGGCAGTGAGTCTACACCACTTCCACGCACAATAGAGACCCTTTGGTACCAATAGACAACTGCAATAACCGTTGATCACCTCCTGCACCCCAACAAGACCGACATCTATGACCTTCAACACCTCAAGTTTCCCTCAAAATTTGCAAGTCGATGTCTTTGATCGTCAAAGTCTCATGTATAACTCCATCGGCAGTGAGTCTACACCCCTTCCACGCACAATAGAGACCTTTTTGGTACCAATTGACAACTGCAATAACCGTTGATCACCTCCTGCACCCCAACAAGACTGGCTTCTATGACCATTGACAACTAATCTCAACTTGAGTTTCCCTCAAAATTTGCAAGTCGATGTCTTAGATCGTCAAAGTCTCGTGTATAACTCCATCGGCAGTGAGTCTACACCACTTTCACGCACAATAGAGACCCTTTGGTACCAATAGACAACTGCGATAACCGTTGATCACCTCCTGCACCCCAACAAGACCAACTTCTATGACCTTCAACACCTCAAGTTTCCCTCAAAATTTGCAAGTCGATGTCTTTGATCGTCAAAGTCTCATGTATAACTCCATCGGCAGTGAGTCTACACCACTTCCACGCACAATAGAGACCCTTTGGTACCAATAGACAACTGCGATAACCGTTGATCACCTCCTGCACCCCAACAAGGCCGACTTCTATGACCTTCAACACCTCAAGTTTCCCTCAAAATTTGTGCAAGTCGATGTCTTTGATCGTCAAAGTCTCATGTATAACTCCATCGGCAGTGAGTCTACACCACTTCCACGCATAATAGAGACCCTTTGGTACCAATAGACAACTATGATAACCGTTGATCACCTCCTGCACCCCAACAAGACCGACTTCTATGACCTTCAACAACTCAAGTTTCCCTCAAAATTTGAAAGTGGATGTCTTTGATCGTCAAAGTCTCATGTATAACTCCATCGGCAGTGAGTCTACACCACTTCCATGCACAATAGAGACCCTTTGGTACCAATAGACAACTGCAATAACCGTTGATCACCTCCTGCACCCCAACAAGACCGACTTCTATGACCATTGACAACTAATCTCAACTTGAGATCCCCTCAAAATTTGCAAGTCGATGTCTTTGATCCTCAAAGTCTCATGTATAACTCCATCGGCAGTGAGTCTACACCACTTCCACGCACAATAGAGACCCTTTGGTACCAATAGACAACTGCGATAACCGTTGATCACCTCCTGCACCCCAACAAGACCGACTTCTATGACCTTCAACAACTCAAGTTTCCCTCAAATTTGCAAGTCGATGTCTTTGATCGTCAAAGTCTCATGTATAACTCCATTGGCAGTGAGTCTACACCACTTCCACGCACAATAGAGACCCTTTGGTACCAATAGACAACACTACGATAACCGTTGATCACCTCCTGCACCCCAACAAGACCGGCTTCTATGACCATTGACAACTAATCTCAACTTGAGATCCCCTCAAAATTTGCAAGTCGATGTCTTTGATTGTCAAAGTCTCATGTAT
>Ga0214481_101313_pt1 | contig 10194 bp, 6 predicted proteins | sample M1_20Mar14CPVII9_4_FD_165057 | JGI IMG/M metagenome (GOLD analysis project Ga0214481, IMG submission 165057) | Marine eukaryotic communities from Monterey Bay, California, United States - M1_20Mar14CPVII9sort6BwellG10 | ecosystem: Environmental > Aquatic > Marine > Unclassified | place: USA...
CCGGCGAATTCCATGAATTTTTTGGTGAAAGAGCGCTTCGACGGCATTGAGCGTGGCTTTCATCATGGCTCCGCGATCGTAGTAAAATCCTACGGCAATCATCGTATCTTCAAGAGACTGATGTTGGTTGACGGAAACCGGATTGGCATTCCAGTACGAGCCCTTCCCGCGCTGAGTGGTAAAGAGGTCACCGGTGGTCGGATTAAGAATCACACCACATTGGGGGACTCCCTTCCGGTAGTAGGCGATTGAGATCGCGAAATGAGGGATGCCGTGCGCGAAATTGTTCGTTCCATCGAGCGGATCGATTACCCAAAGGTGTTCGCTCTCGAGCGTCGCTGTATGCTCTTCTTCTGCAAGGAATTGGTGATCAGGTAGTTGTCCTCGGATGTCATCTACAATCGCCCGCTCTGCTTCGATGTCAGCCTTGGTGACAACTCCTTGAAATTCTTCGTTTGTATATTTTGTGCGAATTTCTGCCGACGCAAGGTCTGAGAAATAAGATGACAGTATCTGTTCGGCTTTTCTTGCGGCATTGATTGCGACTGTCAACTCAGACGAGGGTGTCATGTTTTCAGAGGTCATGTTTGTGGAGGTCTTATTTGTGATAGTGTTTGAGAGTCGCGAATTTAATAGGTGACGCTTCAGGTTTGTGGCAGGTTAGTGGTTCTTGACGGTTGGCAGATTGTTCATGAGGTCAATGATTGACGAGCGATCTTTGGGGGAGGGAATGGTCGACGTATCTTGTAACTGGAAACACTCACTAAGGCTTTGTGACTGGAATCCTTCGTTAAGGATTTCAAAGCTATGGGGAGTGGTCAGGCCGGGGTGTTCCACTCCACAGGCATGACTTAGCTGAAGAATTTCTTTTCTGAGGGTGAGAATGAAATTGGCAAGTTTTGCCGATTTATCGGTCGGGTCGAGGCCTCGCATAAGCCATGGGTTTTGCGTTGCGACGCCAGTCGGACATTTGCCTGTGTGGCAAACTTGGGCTTGAATGCAGCCAATGGCAAGCATGGCTTCTCGGGCAATGTTTATCATGTCGCATCCCATCGCCATTGCTGCGAGAGACTCATGCGGGAATCCTAGTTTTCCAGCACCGATGAACGTGATGTTTTCCTGGAGATTAAGTTCAGCAAACTCACGGAAGACTCGCGAAAATCCAAGTTTAAAAGGCAGAGACACGTGGTCGGAAAAAGTAAGCGGTGCGGCGCCGGTTCCGCCTTCCCCGCCGTCAATGCAGATAAAATCGACTCCGCGGGTGCGCGTCTCCATTAGCCTGGCAAGTTCTTGCCAGAAATTAAGTTCCCCAACGGCGGACTTAATCCCAATGGGTAGACCAGACTTTTCGGCGAGCCGTTCGACAAAGTCGAGAAGTTCATCAGCGTTAGAGAATTCAAGGTGGGAGTTCGGTGAGAGGCAGCTTTTTCCAATTTCAATTCCGCGAATATCTGCAATCTCAGCGGTTACTTTACTCGCGGGTAGAACGCCACCGCGACCAGGTTTTGCACCTTGGCTCAGTTTGATTTCAACTGCTTTGACTTGATATTGATCGCAAGCTTCGACGAATTTGTTTTCATCGAGTCCTCCGTCGTTTCGTCTGGCTCCATAATATCCGGTGCCAAGTTGCCAGATCAGTCCACCTCCCAAATCGTGGTGTGGCGAGATTCCCCCTTCCCCCGTATTGTGCAGACATTCGGCTATCGCACACCCTCGATTAATGGCCTGGACTGCCGGCGCCGAAAGTGAGCCATAACTCATCGCTGAAACGTTGATAATAGAATCGGGGCGGAAGGCGAGTTTTCGATTTCGCGGACCACCTAAAATTTTGGCGACAGGAATGCGATAATCCGGATCATAGTTAGGATCATCCGGTTGAATGTCGTGAATGGGGAACGTCGATTGTTTAACGATCAAGTAGCCCGAGGTTTGTTCCAGGTCGTTATCGGTTCCGAAGCCGAAGTAATTGTTACCTTTGCAGGCAGAGCGATAAATCCAGTGTCGTTGGTCGCGAGTGAAGGGACGTTCTTCGTTGTTGCCCGCGACAATGTATTGGCGTAGTTTGGGACCGAGTTCTTCGAGCAGGTAACGTCCGTGTCCGAGCACGGGAAAGTTGCGGAGGATCGGATGTTTTTTTTGTGTTAGATCGTGTACTGCAATCATGAGCACGACAAAAAAGATGACACCCAGTATTATGTAGCCCGTCACTATGCACCTCAATCTCGTATGAATGAACCCTTTCCAGTTTAACCCTCGGTGGGTGCTGTTAGCTACTCCGAACGGTAATCAATTATCTATGGAGAACTGATTTTTGTATGTGGAAATCCAATGGAAGCAGAGCCGAGCGGTTATCTTGGCTTCCGTGAGTGACTAGGATAGACGCGTGAAATCTTTCGTAACAAAACTCAAAATGCCTCTGTTGCGGTTTTGGCCTGCGCTCTTGATTGGTGGGATCTGGATCTGGTTTTTTGGTCCGATGATGATGGGCCACGAAGTCGTTGGATTTCGCGATTCTGCTTATCTCTATTATCCGTTGTTCGAATGGATTGATGCGCAGTGGGCGGTTGGCGAAATTCCGCTTTGGAATCCGTTTTGTAATTTCGGGATGCCGGTGGTCGGAGATGGTTCTTCGAGTGTTTTTTATCCCGGCAAACTAGTTTTCTTTTGCCGTTTTCTAAGTTATCCGTCGCGTTACGGGATTTATCTAGCAATGCACGTTCCTCTGGCTGCGGTTGGTGCGTATAAATTTTCCCGGTTGCTTGGCGCAAAGAAGATGGGCGCGACGCTGGCAGCGTTCGCCTATCCGTTTGGTGGGGTCGTGTTGTTTCAGGTGACCAATGTGATCTATCTGGTAAGCGCGGCTTGGTTTCCGTGGGCCATGATTTGTGTTTTACAGATGGTCCAAACTAAACATCTAAAGTGGGTGCTTGGTTTGGCTATGGTTTGCGCGATGATGATCCTTGGCGGAGATCCGCAAATGGTCTATCACGTTGGGCTGATCTCGGTGGTGACCCTCGGGATTCAGTGGGCTCGGACACGTAAGCGGCTTGATTTGCAGCGTCGCTTGGGTGGGTGGCAGGCGTTGATCTTAATGGCTGTTTTAGTCGGAGCCACCAGTTTGCTTTCGGCAGTGCAGTTATTGCCGACAATGGAGTGGTCGCGATTGAGCGAGCGTTCAAGAACCTCCCGAGCGATGAATTTTTACCAAGCAGTCGGAAGTGAATTAAGTCAGACCGCCCCCGAGTCTGGCGGTCAGTCACTGTTGGATGATTCCAGTGGAGTTGCCGGGCATGCTTACCAATTCAGCCAGCCTCCTTGGTCGATGATGGAATTGGTTTGGCCGAATGTTTCTGGGAGGCCTTTTCCCGTCAATCGACGGTGGACTGCTAATCTTGCAGGCGCCGATCGGATGTGGGTGCCGTCGCTCTACGCTGGTTTGGCTGTTTTTATTTTAGGGATTCTCAGTTTGCGATTTTGGGGGCGAAGCAAGAAACAAGTTTGGCTCTCCTGGCTTTTTTGCATATTCACTATTGGCTCGTTCGGTTGGTATGGACTTGTTTGGTTCATTAATGAATTTCACCCTGACCCTTCTTTTCGAAGTTCGCTCGGACCTCAAGTAGGAGGCGTTTATTGGTGGATGGTAATGACTTTGCCAAAATATTTTTTGTTTCGTTATCCAGCTAAGTTGTTTGTGATTTCCAGTTTTGCGATCGTGGCACTAGCGGCGATGAACTTTCATAAGTTAAGTACGCGTGGTGTGGCAGCGGTCAGTTTAGTCCTGGCTTGCATCAGTTTTGCTGGGTGGGTTGCGGTGAATCAAGGAAGCGAAGCTTGGTTTCCGTTGGCCATTTCAGATCCATTTTTTGGCCCGTTTGATTTTGAGGGATCGCTTATCGAGATCAAGACGGCGCTGCTCCATACCTGCATTGTCGCATTCGTGCTGTTCGCAGGGAGTTGGTTGGGGGCCTCGGGGAGGTTGGGCCGGGATTCGACCAACTGGCTTCTCGGAGCGGTGCTTCTAATTTCGATCGTTGAAACTTCGCTCGCCAATCACTGGTTGGTTTCAACTGTTCCTGTTGCAGCATTTACAGAAGAAACGGAGGGGCTTGCCGGGCTAAGAGAATTACAGCAACGGGGTGGTGTTGAACCACTCAGGATTTACCGAAGCGAACGGGAGGCTTTACCACCGATTGAGTGGGCCAAAGTGAGCTCGGACCAACGGCTTGAGGAAGTCGTGAATTGGCAGCGACGGTCAATGTTTCCCAAACAACACTTAGGTGAGGACGTTGTCCTGTTAGGTAGTTTCAGTTCAATCTGGCCGCAATCCTACCAGGGCTTGATCGATCGCTGGGAAGCCGTTGTTGCTGGGGATTACGATCCGAAGGGAACGGGGTGGATGCAGGATTCGCGAATTCACGGCCTCGTTAAGAGATCAGACGAGGGGGATGTCCTAATCAAGCCGCTCCCCTCCCCTGCTTACGAATCGTCGGCATTGCCCATTGAATGGATGTTTGAGTTTGAAAACAGGGCGGTGCTTTTCCCTTTGGTTCCAATTTCTGAACGGGGTGAGGGAATTAAGTTGATTGACTGGGAGGCCGCCACCAATCGTCCTGAGATTGAGATAACTGAATTCAGCAGCAATCGATTTGTCGCCAAGGTAGTGACAGATCGCCCACGTGTTTTGGGGTTCTACGCTCCCCCCGTCGAAGGTTGGAATGTGACTATTTGTGAGGTTGGGCGGGAGCAGGTTATCTCTCCTGATTTATTGTTGGCCTCGGAATATTTACCTGATCCGAACGCCGGATTTGAAAATTTATCTCTACTGCCCTTTAATCAAGCGGGCGAATTTGTGGTTGAATTTCGCTACCAACCAAAGTCATTTTGGATGGGAGCTGCCTTGAGTCTCTTGGGTTGGGTCTCTTTATGTCTCTATGCGGGCCGTCATTTTTGGGGGTTTCACCAGATTGTAGGCGAGTAGGATCCTGCTGATTTGGCATCTCAGGCGGCGGGGATTTGAGAAAAACCGTTGGAAGGATGCGATGCGTAATTAGAGTCGTTAGACTAACGGTGTTGAATTTTATTTCGTTTGACTTACGAGTTTTTTTGTCGAGGTGGTTCGATGTTGCGTTTTTCAATTGGTGTGGTTGCTCTGGTTTGTGCGTTGGTTGCGCTGCCGCTCTCTTTGCTGCTCAATGCTCAGGACGGTGCTGCCGAGCAAGTGACGGTAGGAAGTATCGAAGTGCTCGATCCTTCATTGAAAGACTTGATCGATCCGACAAGTCCGATTGAAGTCCTTACGACTGGGTATCAGTGGTCGGAAGGTCCGGTCTGGATCAAAGACAAAAGTGTCTTGCTTTTTTCAGATGTACCTCAAAATAAGATCCACTGTTGGAGTCCCAAAAACGGACATTCGATTTTCATGGACCCCAGTGGTTACGAGGGGAAGATTGGAGAAAAGGAGCCAGGCTCAAACGGGCTGATGACAGATGCCAAAGGTCGGTTGGTTGTTTGCGATCATGGTAATCGGCGAATTTACCGTGTTGAAGCGGATGGTTCAAAAACGACCTTGGCAGATAAATTTGAAGGCAAACGGTTTAACAGCCCTAACGATTTGGTCATTCATTCCAACGGTGCAATTTACTTTACCGATCCACCGTATGGATTGCGAGATGAGTCCAAACGGGAGCTTGATTATTGCGGGGTGTACCGACTTGGCGTCGATGGTGAGGTGACGCTGTTAACCAAAGAGCTGGAACGTCCTAACGGGATTGCGTTATCTCCCGATGAAAAGACTTTGTACGTGGCCCAATCGCACCGCCCTGCTCCAATTTATAACGCTTACTCGATCAAGCCTGACGGGACGACGGCAGCAAAAGGAAAGACGATTCTGAATAGCATCAAGTATGCGAATCAAGGAGATCCGGGCATGCCGGATGGCATGTGCGTTGATGTGCAGGGAAATCTCTGGGCATCGGGGCCGGGCGGGATACTCGTAATTGCACCGACCGGAAAGCTATTGGGGCGGTTAATGATGGGCAAGCCAACGGCGAACTGTGCGTTTGGGGGCGATGGATCCACTCTGTTCATCACATCCAGCGATCGGATTTGTCGCGTGCAAACAAAAACTAAAGGTTTGGGGTTCTAGCCAATTTTCAATTTATTGTGGCAGTTGCCGGTGGTGGGCTTGTTGCGTTGGTTGGAAGTTAGAAGCCGGCTGGTTGGACTTATTCAGTGGCTCTTATTCAGTGGGCTGAGTTGGAAGGGTGGCTACAGTTTCCTTGGGATCGACCTTCTTATCCGGATGGTTGGGATCATGCGGTACCTCTGGCGAAGGTTTCGTTGGTGCTGGAAATTTGGGAATCGTTCCAATGGGTGGCACGGGCTCGCCGGGAGCGACTGGCGGGTAAAAATTGTGGAATCTTCGAGCGCATCGATCTTTAAAGCTCGCGAGTGCCGAATCGCGAAGGTCTTTGGTTGAGAACGCCTGATCAAGTGTATTATCCAGGAATTGACTTGCCCTTTCGAATACAGCATCGTCCATTTTTAGATAGCGATATGCGAATTCCCGATCTGCTGGGGAGATGTCTGCGTCGCGTTTGGAGACATTCGCCCGAACGTAAGATAGGTCGGGGAAAACAGTGGGATATAATTGCTCCAAGCAAATGCAGGATTCATCAAATCGCTCGATCGGAAAGACAAACGCTCTGCCAGTGGCGATGGCCCGATCAATGACCTCCATAGAGTCGAACGATTTGCCGCCATTGAGAAAGTAGATCTGGCTATTGGTTTGCGGGTGAACCTCTTGTTGAACTAATTCAGCGGTGGCAAATTCGCGGAAGCTCATTCGCTGGGCAATGCAATTTACTTCTTCGAAATGTCGATGGAAGAAATATCTTGAGATAAATCGATCCACTGGATTGCGGACGTAGCTAAGTGCAAAAACTTCCGCGTGTTCATGTTCAAATGGGAGGTCGAGCGAGAGTTTGTGATCACTCAGACATTGAACCCCTGGATGGCAGCGGACAATTTCGCTCACATCGTCACGGGTGTATTGTTTTGTTTCCAGTAAAGAATTGGAGTTGTAAAACCCTTTCCCAAAGTTTCGATTCATCAATTGTCTTAATGTCGATCCTCCAGCTTTGGGGACATGGACATGTAGCCAGCATTGCCGAAGTCGTTCAGTACCGGTTGAGGAAATGGCATCGGTCATTTCAGAATCCAGAGAGATAACAATTGGGAAATTGATTCGAATCATACGAATGACGCTAATCTGAATCGCACGCATTCGGTTGGCGCAATTGTCTCACGACTCTTGCTCGTAGACAATATCAACCTGTTGGATCGCATGGTAGAGATTTTGAGACGCGTCTACTTTAGCTGTCTACCTGATTACGGATCTTCAGTTTGGGTTTTTCCATGGTGACCGTTGTCGATGGGGCAACGCTTTCGGTCAGCCAAACACTCGAGCCGACGACAGAATCGCGGCCAACAACCGTCTGGCCACCTAAAACGGTCGCATTCGCGTAGATAACGACATTGTCTTCGATCGTGGGGTGACGCTTTGAATCGCGTACTAGTTGGCCCATTTCGTCCTGTGGGAAACTCAAGGCACCCAGCGTAACCCCTTGGTAGATTTTGACGTGCTCGCCAATGACGCAGGTTTCACCAATCACAACCCCGGTACCGTGGTCAATGAAGAAGTGGTTGCCGATTGTTGCTCCCGGGTGGATGTCGACTCCTGTTTCTCCGTGGACCCACTCTGCCATCATCCTGGGGATGAAGGGGACGTTTAATTTGTAAAGTTCATGGGCGAGTCGATGGACGGTAATCGCACTTAATCCGGGGTAGCAAAGGATTACTTCATCGTAATTCTTGCAGGCGGGGTCGCCTACGTAGGCTGCTTTCACATCGGTTAACAAAGACGCCCGGATTTGCGGCATTTTAAGAATATAATCGGTCGAGATTCGTTGGCTGAATTCTATGATGTTCTCCGGCATCGTGAGCTTGCCAGAAGAACTGCCCCCACAATCCTGAAGGGTCATATCCTCGCAAGCTTCAAAATGACGAGCAATTGCAATGGCGATTTGTCGAGAAATCAGTTGATGCGTTTCGTCAATTTGCGATCTTAATCCAACCAGCACTTTTTCACTGGAGGATTCATTGGAGCGGAATCCAGGGTAGACGATTGCTTTTAATCGCAAAATTAGGTCAACCAAAGAATCGAATTCGGGAATGGGCGATACGTGAGATGATTTTGGAAATACAAGCGATCCGTGGATTTCCGCAGCAACCTTATCAAGGGTTTGCTCAGAGTTTTGATTGTCTGATGGAGATTGCGGTTTCATATAATTCGAAATGAAAAAAGTTTCCGTGGAAGAATTTCGATAAGCTGCGGCGATCCTGCGAGGGGGTGTCGTCGAACTATGCAATGTCCCCGGTGAGATTCCATGATTAGTTGGGAAAGGACTTGGATTTGCGTTCATTGGAATCTAGGATCACAGGGTAAGTTTAACGGCTGGGGACTGATTTCAAACACGAGTCCTCAGTAAATCTATTGGTTCAACGCCTTTACGAATTTATCGTCACTGTCGTCCCTTGGATTTGGTTCGATTCGTCACTAACTCTCCGAAACTCGATAAATCGTTGTGTTTTGTTTAAAATTGCCGCAACGTCCAATAGTTCTCTAATTGCTCTGGGCCGAAGTTGGGTTGTCTAGCAGAGCGATAGCGGTTTCTTGCTGGCTTAGCTAGGTGATGAAATTTATTCCGCTAAGATAAGTAAATGCTTTTAGACTGTTGGACAATTTGGGCGAGACTGGCTCCGTGGCTTCTTTTGGGAATGTTAATTTCTGGACTCATGGGAGCTCTACTTCCTAGTGATTGGATTCGGAGGCGTTTTCACGGATATTCGGGAGTCTTCCGAGCGGTCCTGCTCGGGGTTCCTCTGCCGCTTTGCTCATGCGGTGTCATTCCGGCTGGAGTTGGGTTACGCCAGCAAGGAGCTAGCAAGGGCGCTGCTCTTGGTTTTCTTATCAGCACCCGCAGACGACTCTCCAAACGCTCGATGATTAGTCTCATTTTTTCTAGTCGCTGAACATTTTCCAGCACCACTTCGTTCAACGATTCGTAATCATTTTGCAAGTGCATCATCGAACTTTCCAATTCGGTAATGCGTTTTCTATTCCTCTCACTCTGGTCCATTCTATTTCACTTCCCTTGAAGTTGGTTCGTCGTTCGAAACCCTAACCGTTCTACACAATCAATTACCTCGCTCGGATTCGGATCCCCCCAAATGGTTGCCGTTTCCGATTTTAAATCAACTGCCACCTTCTGAACTCCATCTACCTGCTGCAACGAGGTTTCGACCCGCTGCACGCAATTACCACACGTCATTCCGGTGACATCTAAGGTCATTTCTCTAACATCTCCGTCGACTATTCGGTTTGCGGTGAAGAATCTTTTCAGATCAGCCGCCACAAATTTGCCGACCAAAAACAAAAGTACAATCCCGCTAGCTACCTCCCAGACCGACAAAACGTGGTGATTCGCAACCATGCCCTGACTAACATCGGATAACAAAAAACCATCAAACAGCCAAGCGACTCCGATACTGCCAACCAAAATGGTAACCAAATAAACGATTACCGATCTCCATCCAAACCGACCATAAATTACGCCAATCGTCGAGACATTCGTAGCTGGCCCCGCCATCAAAAAAACTAATGCTGCCGCCGGAGAGAGACCGCTTGAAACCAATGCCGCAGCAATTGGAACTGACGCCGTTGCACAAACATAAAGCGGAATCGATAGCAGCAACACGACCAAAATCGAAGGAAGCCAGCCCAAAGACTCCAGGTTTTGCACCCAAACCACTGGAAGGTATTGATTGATTAATGCCGAAACCAACACGCCGACAACCAGCCAAATCCATATTGACCGAAGAATTTCGACACTCGATTCTTTAAACCGCTCCAACCAGCTACGCCGTTGGGGTCGTCGATCAACAGAAACACACGGAAGAGCCCCCGCTTTGTCTACCGTCTCTGGCGAGAACGGAACCTCAGGTTCAACAAGATCCAATAAACAACCACCGGCTAAACCAGTCACCGCAGCGGCAAGCATCTTTACTATCGCAAATGGCCAACCAAAAAAGGAAACGCTCACTAATACTGAGTCGATCCCCGTCTGCGGGGTG
>Ga0214481_101315_pt1 | contig 10165 bp, 8 predicted proteins | sample M1_20Mar14CPVII9_4_FD_165057 | JGI IMG/M metagenome (GOLD analysis project Ga0214481, IMG submission 165057) | Marine eukaryotic communities from Monterey Bay, California, United States - M1_20Mar14CPVII9sort6BwellG10 | ecosystem: Environmental > Aquatic > Marine > Unclassified | place: USA...
TGGTTCTCATCGACATGGATCTTTACCCATCACAGCTTCCAAAGGTAAGACTGGTAGTAGTGGGAAAAGATACAATCTTGTAATCTGGCTCTTTGGTAAAGACGGAGAAGTAAGAATAGCGTCGTATAAAAAAGAGGAGCAAATGAATGTTGAACAGCGTTGGCTTGGATGCAATCAAACGAAAGGAGATGATATATTTGGATAAAAGCTAAAGTGATAGAGAATATAAAAGTTAGACATCATCATTTTCGAATACTGAAAGTATGTATTGTAAAAAGCAAGTAGTGATGGTAAATACTACGGTATCCTACTTTTGACTCATAACCCATTAAGTAATATAATTTTTTGGAAGATTGCTTTTGTTGCACTACAAATTAATCGGAGGATGCAGGCTGAAGAGGAGTTTGATATCCCCTCATCAGAGGCGGCAATTGTTACTATACTCCTTAGTAGGAGCGCTACAACAGGTGAGTGATTTTTAGTGTGATAGATGTGTATATCTATGTTGAGGGTATGTTATTTTGTTGTCATTGGTGGTTGAATTGAGATGGTGCAGGTGAACTGCTCAATAAACCTTAGATTATTGTTGAGGGGTTGTTATATTTTATGTCATTGGTTTCGAGATGGTGCAGGTGAACTGCTTGTATAAACCTATTGCTGACTCCATCATCGTATATATCGTCTTACCCTTATTAAATTATACAACACAATAAACAAATAAACAGCAAGTGGAAATTCAACACAAGATTCCTCCACGGCTAAATTATCAATAGTAGCAAGATTACCACACAAACGAAACAATTTGAATGATAAAACACGGTATAAACTTGAATACTTTACATTCCTAGATGATAGACGTTCATTTGCCAATGTTGATGCATTATTAACAAGATTAGCACCCGTTGGGACTGTATATGTAGCCTCTACCGAATCTCCTGACGATAATAGTAATAAAACACCAGATAAGAAAAATGGTTCCAAGAAATCGGCTGCCGAAATACAGGAATTATTATCAAAGTTAATGGTTGTGTTGGAATCACGAAATGATGTTTCAAATGGTACCGGAAGTGATTTATCGGTTCATGTTTTATCAACATTGTCCAAATCAAAGGCAACATCATTGGCTGATTCAACAATAATTCACTTATTGGGTGGTGAAACATCTGAGGCACACTTGGCATATCGTGGTGATAAGCATTTGGCTGAAGAACCAATGGTACAATGGTGTTTGGGGCATTACTTTTCAGCTGATAGATCCTATTGTGATGATAGTGATGAAACATTGGGTACATATCGTATTGAAGCGGGGACATTGACTTCACACCTCGCATTAGATCGTACGGCAGCCGAGGCTATTCACTTATTACCACCCAGGACTGGTAGTGGTGCAGCATTAATTACTGGCGGTAATACAGGTAATAATTCCTTGTTTGGTGTATTGAATCAGTGTAAAACAAACATGGGTAGTCGTACATTGGAAGTATGGTTGCGTCAGCCATTAGTCAATCTGCAAGCTATATTACGCAGACAGAATGCTGTTGCCAAATTAGTAGAAGATAGTATTGGTCGTGATCGGTTACGTGAAGAGGGACTTAATGCCTTTCGTGCAGTTGATATTGATAAACTTGGCTATCGATTAATTGCTGATGGGAGGGCAGCAATTGAATTGAGAGAGGAGAGGGGACGTGGTATTGCCAATACTTCCAAGGCATTACAGTCGTTATATCAGTTGCATCAAATTGCTGATACGTATTTACCTCCCTTGTTGGAAGTTATGAAAGCATTAATGATGGAAAATAATGAAGGAGATGGGGAAGAGGATCTAATGGGTGCTTGTGCCCTTCGATCTGCATATGAAGGGTTTGAGAAGTCATTTCAGGAATTGGAGAAGGCTGCTGCTCTTGCCGAACAGGTACTTGATTTTGATGCCGCACCTCGTGACTTTATTGTAAAGCCCAATTTGGATGAAGAACTTATTGATGTCAAGCAGGAGCTTCTTGGTATCGATCAGGAATTACAAAATATTCATGATGAGATGAATGAACTGTGGTCTGAAGCTAGTGGAAAGGGTAACAACCAGGTCAGACTAGAAGACGTCGAATCGAATGCCAACACAGCGTGTGTGTGGCAGTTCAGAGTTACCAATACGAATGATGCAAAGCTACTTGAAGATATGAAAGATCATGGCGTTCGGGTGCACCGAATTCTAAAGAACGGGGTATACTTCTCAACTAAAGAATTGGAACAGTTGGGCACTAAAAAGCAGGATTTGATGATGGAATATGAAGATAAGCAGCGTGATATTGTAAACAAGTGTATGGAGGTAGCCAGTACATATGTGCCAGTACTGGAACGACTCTCGGTATTGTTGGCTGAGTTGGATGTTATTGCATCATTTGCTCATGTTGCAGCATACAGTTGCAATGGGTATTGCAGGCCTGAGATGACTGATGGGGAAGAGGAAGGCTTGGGTATTGAGCTCAAGGAAGCTAGGCATCCATGTGTCGAGCTGCAAGATGATATGAACTTCATTGCAAATGATTTCAACCTAGTATTTGGTGAATCTTCATTCCTTCTTGTGACGGGGCCTAACATGGGTGGTAAATCCACTTATATCCGATCTCTTGGGGCTATCATTACAATGGCCCAGATTGGTAGCTTTGTGCCATGTTCATCAGCTAAGATCAATATTGTTCATCACATTCTCGCTCGCGTTGGCGCTGGGGATTCGCAAGATCGTGGTATATCCACCTTCATGGCCGAGATGTTGGAAGCTTCATCTATTCTACGCACATCTACCAAGCGTAGTCTCATTATCATTGACGAACTAGGAAGAGGAACATCAACATTCGACGGCTACGGTTTGGCCAAGGCAATTTCAGAACATATTGTTCAAAAGATTGGATGCATGACTGTATTTGCCACACACTTTCATGAACTCACAGCTTTGGAAGAGCAGGAGGCAGCAGTTACAAATAGTCATGTTACTGCTTGCAGTGACGGACAAAATGGTCTAACCTTTCTCTATGAAGTCCGACCCGGTCCTTGCCTTGAAAGTTTTGGTATCCAAGTTGCTGAGATGGCAAACATGCCCAACTCTATCATATCTGACGCCAAGCGAAAGGCAAAGCAGTTGGAGAATTTCGATTACAAGAAAAGGTCAAAGGAGGCAGAGGAAGATGGGAGTAGTGAAGAAGGACACGAAGAAAGTGAAAAGAAAGCTGCTGCTATGGAGTTTCTTCACAAGTTTCGCAAGCTTCCAATTGATAACATGAACAAGGAAGAATTGCAAAAGAATGCGATTCCTCTGCTCAAGCAGTATGGTTTTGATGTGGAGGTTGAAATGAGTTGAGAGGAGGGACCAAACCAGTTGAAATGTGGTAATGTTTGGGTGCTCCGAGAAAGTAATAGCCTTGTTGTGTAATAGTACAGGTATAAGCCTAGTGAAACGAAAGCAATGCGACTCAATCTGCTGCTAGCTTATTTACATTATTATATGACACTTTGTCCATATGTGTTAGTGTATGTTGTGATCAACTTTCCTCTTTCTTAAACTCCTCATTTTCCCATTCCGAATCAATAGAGGCATCACCCTTTACTTGTGCGAGTTTCTTCTCGACCTCTTCTGGCCCCATTATATACACTTTTCCACAGAACTCACAGCGAGCTTCGACTTTGCCCTCCTCTCTCAATATGGTATCAACTTCTTCTCTTGGAATTAGTACCAAACTTCTGATTAACTTTTCTTCGCTGCATTGACATTTTGGTGAAGGTTTTACTTGATTAAGGGGTTCCATGCCTAGCCCATCTAATAACACTGAAGCAATATCAACAGGAGTTTTACCTTCCAACATTAAGTTTGTTGGTAGTGACTCTCCATCTTCACCATTCATCTCGATCAGTTTGGCAAGATTGCGCTCCATGTGATTCATTGTGTCTGGCGAACAATCAGGTAATCTTTCAACAAGATAACCGCCTGCAGCAGTACAGAGAATTCCATTGAAACTAGTAGCAGCTGCCAGTGCGCATGATCGTTGTTCACTTTCAGCTAGATATATACCAACATCACGATCAATATCAGAATGCCTAATTTGTGTAATACCATTGTAAGGATTAGGCCAATCTGGATGGTTCTTTACTACTTGGACAGTTCCTGTTCCAATAGCTTCCTGTAAAGTGAAATCATCTCCAAGACTAGGATTGCCAACATATCCTTTTGCTTCTCCGCGGCCATTAACAATTGCAACACATCCCCGTACTGGTCCGTCACTCTTGAATGTTAATTGAAATATTTGTTCTTCCTGCATACCATTACTCGACATTAGAGCACATAGGGTTGCTCGTCCTAAAGCATCTCCAGGTACTGCATTCATTGTGTGCTGGAAGATGCGCGTTTCACAGTTTATGAAGATGAAAGAGAAGCAACACATGTTAGTACACACTGCTTGCAAACACACCATAACATACAACAAAACAACACAAACTTGGACTTTCCTGTATCATGAATTCATTTAGTAAATTTCGAATTGTAGCCACTGTAACTTTCAGCCCCCCATCTGCTGATATAGCACTGAATACTTGATCATCCAAGTTGTTTTTATTTTGATATTGTTGCAGTGCAGTCTCAGTAGATGTATCGATAGAAGGAGCAGATGTTGATGCATCATCAGAGGATGCAGTCATACGCCATGACATATCACCTGGGGGGTGACGAAATGTTGTACGTCCATAAGCTGCAGACGATGCCCATCTTTTATATAATGTTCTTGATGGAAATTGAAAAGCATTAATAGATACTCGGATTGTAGATAGAGCAAATGCAGACATTATGATTATGTGAGCAGTCCAGTACTTTATTGCCATGATGGGTGTATGTATATGTATACTAATCCAATATCGAATATCGACCTTGCCTCAATCGTCAATTGAATGAGTGGTGAAAAATTATGAGAGTGTAAAAATGAAGGATACCGCTATGGCAAAACACTCCCTTGATTTTTGAGGAGTCTGGCTCAGTCTCTGGCTCTATGTACATACTTTGACTATTAGGCATCACATATCATTTCTCTTATTACTTGCCAACTCACACTTCATTTGCTCTTAAGTATATTAATCTAATAACAACCTTCAGAATCGACTCCTATTCCCCTTCATATTATGAGTACGCCTCCCCCAACATTTTTGAATACTTATGATTACTTTCTCTTCACACCAAGACTTACTTATGATAACAAAGCCTCAGCCATATCAGCATACCTTTCTTTCGCTTCATCCATCGCAGCTTTTCGTTCCTCCTTATTCAAGGACTTGTTGTTCATGATCTCTGCTAGTTCTTGACGCCTCTCTTTATCAAGCATATCCAACATTTCATTACCACCTGCCGGACTAGAGTTAGAATCACTTCCTCCACTATCTTTTGAAACATATGTCCCGTTATCTGCATCCCGCAGTCCTCGTTGATAGTCGCATCCCATCGCTTCAATCGTATCACTCCCGTGTCCAATAGAAGATCGCATAATTACACTACTGTCATTTTTTATTACCTCCTCGCCACGAGCTGCCTCTTCTGCTTGCAAGCGTTCAGCATATCCTTGGGAACTTCTTCCTCCTGCTTCTACTGTACCATTTCCATGATGACCCATAGACGCCCGCATAACCACACTACTATCATTCTTGATTGGCTCTTCTCCCTTCTCTAACTCAAGCTCTTGCAACCTTTCGGCATATCCCTTAGAACCCTCCTTCATACCACGTTGGTAATCACGACCATAGGCTTCTACTGTATCATTAGCATGCCCAATAGAATGACGCATAATTACACTGCTATCATTTTTGATGACTTCTTCCCCACGGGCAGCTTCTTCGGCTTGCAGACGTTCTGCATACCCTTGACCTCTACCTCCTAATGCTTCTATCGTGCCACTAGCTCGACGATTACCACTTCTCATGTTCACACTACTATCGTTCTTAATTACCTCCTCACCACGAGCTGCCTCTTCTGCTTGTAAGCGTTCCGCATATCCTTGATTTCTCCCCCCTGATGAAACTACAGTATCATTTCCATGATGACCAAGAGATGCACGCATAACTACACTGCTATCATTCTTTATAACCTCCTCACCACGTTCTTTCTCAAGTTGTTGAAGATATTCACCATATCCTTGTGTCCTTCCACCAGATGCCACGACAGTATCATTTCCATGATGACCAATACTAGAACGCATAACAACACTACTGTCATTTTTAATGACTTCTTCTCCACGTGCAGCTTCCTGTGCTTGCAACATTTCACCGTAACCCTTTGTTCTTCCAGTGGATATAACAGTACCACTTGCTCGACGATTACCGCTTCTCATATTAATACTGCTATCATTCTTTAGAACTGTGTTGTGTTTATGGGGGAGGATGAGATAGAGTGGAGTAGGGAGAAGATATTATGCATTAGATATGAACATATTGCAATAATATAGTATGAAGATATTTGAAACATGATATGATATGATATATACCAAAATACTTGCAACTATATATATATATATGGGTTTACATGCTTATTCTCTTTCACATTCACACACAAAACAACAACACAAGCAATTCATATCGAATAAGCCCATCGGATATCCCCGACAATTGAAATTAATTAATATAGATAACACAACATAACTTACCCTCCTCTCCTCTTGCCTTCTCCCTTTGTTGAAGCATCTCTGCATAACCCATGGGCCTGGCCTTATATTGCAATGTACTCTGTCCTGGATAATTATTCCTCATAGTAGAAAATAAAGATTTTATGTGTCGAGTTAGTTATCGAGAGTTTAGAATCTATTTTGGTATCTTTTGACTTTGTATAATTAGTTGATGCTACGTCACTGACAATTATTAGAGATATCAATGTAGGAGGATGTTAGGGTTAAATTGAAGGGGATGTTGTATGATGATAGGTATGGGCTTTGCCGCTAACAATTCTTGGTAAATTATTAGGGCACAACAAATTCTACAACTGCCCTCGAGGCCAGTTCTTTATCCCAGACGGTCTCTGAATCGACCTTATTTTGATACTTCGCTTCGAATCTAATATTGCTTTCATCTCTGTGATATGTTCGATGCTGTTCAAACTTTATTGACTCAGCAAATAATAATGCTGAGCAAGCAGTTTACCTATGTAGTGGCGAGGTGAATGATCGTATCAAACACCATGTGCTCGTTCACGACTGCGAGCCATAAATGAAGATGATAATTAATTAATACTAATTCAATTGCAACAAATCATATAGTAAAATGCCACATATAATGATGAATACTAGCCAAGATAATTTAGTCGCCACCGATGACGACGATTTAGGAAAATCTAGCTCCTCTCAGATAAGCAATACAGACCACACAGACTTGACTTCTATACCAACCGATAATAGTATATCCGATGACGATAATGAAAGCATATCGGAGTCAAAGAAGTCTGTACGGTTTTCCATAGTCAATATAAGAGAATATAATTTAGTTGATGAGCTAGACGACGACGACGACTACTATGACGATGACGATGAAAACAAGGGCGCCAATGAACAACAGGATCAAGGACAAGAAGAAGAGCACGACACCCAACTAAGACGGAAAAGTCTAGGATGGTCTTACACAGACAAGGAGAGTACAATAGAAACACACCTAGAAGAATCAAAGATAGAAAGAAAGAAGAAGTACGCTTTAATGATTCAACAACACATAATACGAGCAGAACAAGAGAAGGTAGACCGTGAAAACAAACTAAAAGAGGAAGCATTAAGAAAGAAGAAGGGATTTAGAAATAAAGTACTGAAACCAATATGGAAAGGCTTTGTCGAAGCTTCGAAGAAATCAGCTTTAGTTACCCCTTCTCCGATATGAAAGGGTAGGATATCACATGGTAGAGAACACACTCTCAGCTCATCCTAGATTGTAAAATAGCATATGTTTAATATTTGTCAAATACAACTGTATGTCTGTATCATTAGCTTTAATATTCACTTCATTGCCGGTATATCTCAGTACAGTATAAACACAACACCTCACTCAGTCGCCTTAACGAACTTAATCGAATGGACTTCTATCAACATCATAGTCATTACATACCGAACAACAGTCACATGTCACCTCAGGCGCAGGTATTCGACAGTCAACACTCAGATGTTTCAATGAGCTACTTCGGAGAGCACATACAGAGTCCGGCATGGAACCTGTTAGTTCATTGCTGTGTAGATATAATGACTCAAGTGCTGTCATATCTCCCAAGACAGCAGGAATTGTACTATTGAATGCGTTAGCAGCAAGATCTAAGAACTCCAACTGAGTTAGTAACGCCAAGTCCTCGGGTATAGGACCTTCTAATTCATTTGATGACATGTCAAAGTACTTCAGGTTTCTCCAAGCTTGAATCGCTGAGGGGAAATTGCCAAAGAAGTTGGATGATAGCCGAAGTTCCTCTAAATGTGACCAATCAGCAGTAATGTCGGATATGTCTCCGTCAAGCTCATTAGACGACAAGTCAAGATAGGTGACATCACGGAGTACTCTCATTTCATTGGGCAGTGGACCTTGTAATCCAACACCACGAAGGTCAAGTCTCGTGACGGTTGTATCTGTTCTATCATCACACTCGATGCTAGGATTCCAACTGCACTCTGATTTCCCAGACAGCCATCCCTCGGCTTCTAGGAGACTTGGTTCATTGAAGCGGTAATATATGACTGCCAGTGCATATCGTTGCTCTAGGAATGGATCAGATGCATCAAGCTCTAACCTATCACCAAATGATAGCCAGCACAAAGCCTTCCGTTGATAGGATGCATCATCTGCAAACTCTTCGTTGGTTGATATACCTGAGTTAACTAGTGTCGATCTAATTGAGAGATAGTTATCGTCTTCCAACGCCATGGACTCATTCGATTCATAGCACCAAGTAAAGTCCTCGGGTGCTTTTGTTGGCGTTAGTGTCGGAGTTTTAGAAGGTGGAGACGTCACCTTCACTTCCACTGGCGTTGATACTTCATTTGAACTGCTACTAGCAGCTCTCGCCAAGCCAACTGACAAACCAATTATAATTGCACATGATATACATGAGCATATAGCACATAGACTACGCCAACCATCATCTCTTTTCGTTTTACCATCCGAATCTCTTGCGATTTCCATAGTTGGCATGCCATACGGATCATCAACAGGTTGAAGATCATATGCCTCTCCATCTTCGTCATAAACCATATCATTTCCTACTACATCATCAAAAGAGTCTTGCTTGAAATCATCCTCCTTCTTCTTTTTCCTCCTCTTCTTCTCGTACTTAGCATCATCACTGTCCTCTTTCTCTTGCATCTCCAGTCCTTCTTCTTCATCTTCTTCCAAGGAGCTTCGTGAAGAGTCGGTTGATTCTGGTTCTGACGCTGCACCAAACTTTAATCGAACAGCATTACTGTCGGCAACTTGACTACCATCATGTGCTCCTCGTCCAAGACCTCCACTGCCTGTTTCCTCTCCACCACCAAACTTCAATCGTTCTGCATTACTGACATCAACATTTGAAGCACTTTGTACTCGACTTGATGCTGATTCTGAAGACGGCCCAAACTTTACCCTCTCCGCTGGGCTCATATCACTATCTTTGGCTGATTGAGCTCCTGGAACTTTGGCCCCTTTTCCAAATTTCACTGTGTACACATGCAGAGAGATAAGGGTAAGATAATATTCATATCAATAAGATGGAAAACGGAGTAGCAACTAACCTCGTTCAGCATTAGACACATCACTATCATTAGCTGACTTAGCTCCAGGCATTGAAGCTGCTGATTCGGACGACTTTCCGAATTTCACTGATGATATAATGAGTAATCCATATAAAGATGAGATACATCTTTCCTGTTGCAGCTAAATAGAAACATAAATAAATACTTACTTCGTTCGGCAGCAGACACGTCTCTGGCTGACGCTGCACTAGCTCCCAGCTTCTTGGCAGAGTCACTGCTCCTCTTTGATCCAAATTTAACTATTGGATGACATAAAGAAAAGTGCACAATGAGTCTTCATTATTGAATGTTGCAACAACAACAATCTCCCTTTTTATCATTATTGATAGATCTCTGTGATATCGGCCTTGCCACCGGAAGTGTTAGGCCAGTACCCGGATCAACAGCGTGTG
>Ga0214481_101317_pt1 | contig 10158 bp, 4 predicted proteins | sample M1_20Mar14CPVII9_4_FD_165057 | JGI IMG/M metagenome (GOLD analysis project Ga0214481, IMG submission 165057) | Marine eukaryotic communities from Monterey Bay, California, United States - M1_20Mar14CPVII9sort6BwellG10 | ecosystem: Environmental > Aquatic > Marine > Unclassified | place: USA...
CCTCTCATAAGTAGGATAATAGTAAAGAACCAAGTAATCTGTAAAGAATACACGTATATCGGTCAAGGGATATACAACCTTAGTCAATAACTAGGCTGCGCGCTGTTGTCTATGTCGGGTAATGAACGATAATCCACTGTCGTTAACAGATTAAGCAGTCTTGGGACTTTATCTTCTAATCGTAGATTAGCCGGAATTGTTTAGTGTATGTTGCAATAACTAAGACTCGCTCTGTTGGAATATACAGTCAGTTCATTACTGCAAGCTTTGAGAAGGAAGATCTGTCAAAAGAGGTCTTTTTACCTTCGTGATTCAGTTGTAAGTAATTAAAGTGGTAGGAGGAACAACAACATTATCAGTATGTCGTCAACTACAATACGTCATCAGGAGGAATACAACCATGTCATCCATACATGGCTAGACGCTAATAATGATGTTCAACTTCTTCTCCGTGGGGAGAACAACACCAACCTGCGTGGTCTGCGTAAGGTCATGCGACGTCCTAGATTAGAACAGACAACATTTAAGGATGAAGGCGGGGATACTAAAACCCTATCAGAAGATCAAGTAGATGAACTACAAGCAATAGACGGACACCGTATCTAAATGGGATGATCAGAATGGCACTGTTGTTGTCAACAAAATCTTGCAGTAAAGACTTGGTCAGTCTCTTACTTTTGAGTATGATGGAACATACAATGACTATCCTTGTTGACAACAGTGGATTATTGTCCATTACCCGACATAGTATGCGGCGCGGAGCACGTCTAGAATACGGTTGTATATCCCTAGATTGATATACGGCTCTACTTTTCAGTATTACTTGGTTCTTTACAATTATTCCTACTATAAGAGTTGTATATTCCTCAACAAAACGGCGATTCATTCTTGCTTAAATGAGCGCAAGATATCACTTCAACATAATATCTAAGATACTGATATAACAAACGGGTGTCCGTAGCTAGGTGGGATGATCAGAATGGCACTATCGTTGTCAGTGTCAGCCACTGTGGGTACATATGAGTATGTGCACATTCCTGGCAAGATCAATCCTGCTGACATCCTTAGCAAGCATTGGGGTTATCTAATGTTTGGATATGTTGAGGCTAATTCTCTTTTCTGGTGCGGTAACACTGGAGATTTGGCTAAATAATATGGCGAATATGGTAAGGGGAGTGTCAATTGGATACCATTCGAGTACTTGCGTACGCTGTATTATGTACGTACGCTACCTCTTACTTAGAAAATGAGAGCCCAACCTTAGTTGGTCTCACAATATCCAATTATAAAGAATAACTTGTCATCTACAACAACGCTCTTAGTGTATATTTTACACAGTGTCATTATTGAATGTCCATCCATAATCTAACACGTTTTTCCAGATACTATAACTTTTTAACTAACAATAACTGCAAAAAGATAATAATACCATATTTAGAATCAGCATGCAATTCTTCGTTGGATATTATGTCTCTATACTTATATTTCGTTGTTTGGAAGACCTTCATATTTCAGATTTGTTAGTGATTTTGCCTCATTTTTACCTTCGTATGTAGATAGGCAAACCCCAAAAATAGGTATCCTTGGTCGGGGTGCTGCCGACCCTTCCCCCCAACTTTCCATAAAAATAGGTGTCGAAAAGTTGTAGGATTAAGATGGCAACCAGCTTTGGTGCCCCAACACCAACAACGGCAGCACCAAGTGGTGCTCAACCTGCAGCGACTATAAATTCTCTGACAGGAGGATTTAGTTTTGGAAAAATGTCTTCTCAATCAGCAACAACAGTTGAGACATCAACTCAACAAAAGTCTACAGCAGCTGCTGCTAGTAGAAACCCTACAGCGTGCTCTTTATTTGGAGCTTCAACTCCCTCTGCAACGAACCCAACCACCAAACCATCAACCAGCTCTCTCTCAACCAATTACGATCATAAATCAATAGCAACAATACCATCCTACAATACAAAATATCCAAGATTACTAATACAATCATTAGTTGAATCAACATTGTTACGTTATAAAAATTTCAATTCCAATGGTGGAGGTGGGAGTAGATTTGCTTCACAAGAATTAATACAATTATTAAATACATCCGCCGCCACAAAAAGCGGGAGAAAGGGAATGGATAGAGAAGTGATTGGGGAGGGTCCAGTTGGTAGCTATTTATGTAATCCCACATCCATTATAACTACTCTATCTACTTGTCCTCCCACCAATCCACCAGAGTTCAGAAAGAAATTACTCCAAATGGCCTCCCACTATACCAATCCATCCTATACCACCACCACTCAAAGCAATAAGGCATCACCATCTAATGAAGGTTATGTAATATTGAACAATCAATTAACCATAATAACACCCCAAATAGCTAAAGATGTATTAACTATATCAAAATGTTTATACATTGATGAAATGGATGCTATTTGTTTGTATGCCGAATCACGTCGTATCATTTGTAATAGCGGTGGGGATGTTGATAGAAATAATCATAGTGTTGAGGGAAGTAGTGAAGAAAGAAGGGGAGTAAGAAGTGAATTTGTCAACTTGTTGATTAAGGGCGGTAAGGTTGGTTATTCTGAAACACACAAACAAAAGGAAGAAATATGCCAACGAGCGGGGCAGCCTTCTCCATCCAAACGAAACAAAAAAGAATCATCAGCAACCACAGTAGCAGTTCAAACAGCACAGAATATATACTTTACAGAAAGATCTGCCTTATTGTCAACTATATCCGATTTAATTAAGCATCGTATTGAGACTGCTGACGTACTATCTTCTTCGAGTTCTATAAATGGAAATAGTAGTGAAGATACTATATTAATTGCAACAGATCAATTATTAAAATCAGGATTGATATCAAATTTAATTCAAAATGTTAAGGAATTAACTGGGAAGATTAATGATATTCGTAATTTGATATTAGTGAAGAAGAAACAGTCGGCAAGTAGTTGTGGTGGCAGAAATACTGAACAGCCGCAGACTGTTGAATTTTTTGGCACCCCCTCAACCGCACCGCCCCTTACCACACCAACAGATATGGATTATGCCTTGTTAGGCTTCACACAATTACAACGTCAAATTACAGTCGAGAGTCTATATTTTATATCATATCACACACAACTAAGTGTTGATGAAGTTTGTTCATTAATTGATTTGATACAAGATTTGACCAATGGCAAAGAAGGAACGGAAGGATTGCCAATTCTGGATCCATTGATTGAAGATGTACCATGTCCATATGAGAATGTTGTAGGTGGCAATATTGCAGTTGTTGGGGAAGTTAGTAGCAGTGCATTATTAGGAGATAGCTCAGCTTGGCAACAACAACAACAACAACAAGGTCACGATCCATTTGGCCTGGCGTTAAATCAGAAACAGCCACAACAAGAAATAATGTTTGCACCATTACAACCCAAACTTAAAGACCCAAAAGCATGGCAAAGTGAATTAGTAACGTCATTATGGAAACGTGGTCAACCTCAATTGTTACAATGTACATCAACACTCATTATGAGTGTTATATGTGCCTTTGATGCTAAACACAAATTAGTCAATCGTGTTACACATGGTATTAACTCATTTGGTATTGGAAATGCACTATTTCCACCCACCAATGGATCAGTCGCTGATGTAGCACTATTATCATCCTTAAATCAAAGATTAGATCCAAACAGTAACAATATTGAAAAATCATGGAAACGTAAAGACATATGGGGATTATTATTAGTTCCATATGCATTATTGTTACGTAATGCCGCATCGCAGATGTTAATTTGTGGATCACCCGTTCAAAGTGGTTGTAGATCATCAGGGTCTAGTGCGGGTGATATCAAATCAACATACTCAAAGTGTCTAATGGTTGCATCACAATTGAAGGCATTAACATTTGCGAGGTTTTCTTTACTTCCATCACTATCGTGTTTATCATTTACATCACCATCGTCTTCCTCCGCTTCTTCGGGAAGTAGTAGTACCGAGTTTTACCTATCAACACTATCGGAACTTACAGCGCAATATATTGACGCTCTTGGTACATCAGGCAATTTTCCAATCACGCGTTTAGAATGGTACGACGAGGAAGTAAACTTAGCCCAAAGTGAATGGATGGAGAAGGAACAACGACGTCAATTTGGTGAATGGGCAGGACAACAGCAGGATTCAGAACCTGACGATGAAGAGATTTCTGGACCTAGGAAGGTTAACATCATGGATCGTCCTGACTGTTTAGAGGATGTGTTCGGATTAGTATCGGGTATTGTCGAGGTACATCCCATAGGTGCCCAATGTTTTTGGTATATTAGTGATGCGCAGCAGCAGCCAGATAGAAACGAGGAGTTGTCAGCAATGACTCTTTCCCCCAGTCGAGCATTACAAACATTGGATTTACTCCAATCTGAAAATGATTCAACATTATTTGTGTATCTTTCCTTCCTGGCAACAATATCTCTTGCGAATGGTGTAACAGATGGTGTGAGTGGTGCAGATATGGTACACTCGTATCTAACTGGTACATCCGTAATAAGCTCTCACGGTGGTGATCGTCGCATGCACTTTGTATGGAATACAATCATTGATTCCATACGTTGGTATGCTGAACATCTCAGTCCGGATGAAGCGGTTGCTGAGGAGGAGGAGAGTTCGACAATCCGTCGTCCAAATCCAGAGAATGAAATGCCCACTTCGTATTATTACGGCGTCAGAGGTGCTGGGGGTAACTATGCATCCTCGCCTTCTTTCTCTTTCACCCAAGGCAATTACAATATTAGCAATACCAACACTGCTCCCAAGAAAAAGGAACTAGACGAGGTGGGGCGGAACACACTCATGGCATTACTATGTCTCATATCCAATGTATCATCAAAATGTGACAATGCATGTGAGTTTATCCTTGCCATTCAACTGCCAACTCTTGGTACTGGCAACAGATCATCAAGTGGTAGTAGCAGTGGCAGTGTATATCAGGACGGTAGTCTTGAAATACTCTTCTCCCTTTTAACCGTCACTACTCTCCCCCCTGATATTATGGGTATGGCATTCACGGCAATTGCCAACCTATTACACTATCGTCGCTCCCCTGCGCCCATTTCTGAGTCAACTGCAACATCTGCAACGACAAGTGCAAGGCGTGCATGGGAATTATTGGAAATGTGCCAGCTCGTCCCCATCAAGTTACTTTCTCAATACAGTTCTTTTGCCGCTGGAGCTGGGACGATGCCGACTTCGTCTTTGATTAGCAAAAAACAATCATCATCTAATGGATTGACAAATCCCTTTCCAGAATCTACAGATTATGGCATGATCTATAAGTTTGAGCATGTTGAAACTCCCCTTGGTTCATTCCGTGCAACTGAAGGCTTCCTTTACCTACTATCAACACTCATCAAAGGTGCAGGGTGTCCATCAAACCTTGGAAGTCAGTGGCGGCTACGTACGGGATGCGGGCCGTACATTGATTATGTTACTGACTTTATTCTACCGCGTGCTACTGCCATGGACAAGAATATACAAGAAATCAAGTTTGAGAATGTGAGCGAAGAATGTCGATTGGTAGAACGTGCCCTTGAAGTTGTAGAGGCAGTGCTTGTTCGATACGTCGTGCCTTATCAAGATGCCAATATGACCACAATTGATATGGGGCTATCGTCTTCTTTTTTTGTTGATGCAGAGAACATCAGCGAAGAGGAGCTGGATTGTTCTATTCAAGATTTTAGGAATGTGCTCCTTCCAACACAAGGCATTACTCCAAGCAATGGAAATCAAATGTTGGAGGCATCGTTCAGTAACAAAGTACCTCTTCCCAAGTCTCCAGGGTTTACGATTCTAGCGAGCCTGTTGTCAAAAGACAAAAGTATTTTGTTCCAAACCATAGAAAAATTACTTTCTGTATCTGGCAGCTCTGTTTCGTCAATTTTCGAGTACGCCGAGAGCATACATTCAATTGCACTTGCCAAGTCTTTGTTTCGTGAAATTCCACCAACCGTGAAGGATTCGTCAGTTGGTGCAATCACCAAGGCTAGATTCGATCACCATCTCACCAGCAATAAAACATTCCAAGCAATGTTGATGGATATTCAGCAAGGGATGATTTGTCCATTAAACCCCTTGTTGATTCTTTCCTATTCTGAATCGAGTAGCAATCACAACGCATCATCAAGTAATGCACTGTTGTGGAAAGAGCGTATCCTGTTATTGTCATTACGGATACTTTGCGTCGCTGCTGCACGTGAAAAACCATTCATTGACTCACTTGCAAAAGCTACAAAGGGGTTAGCACCACTCAGTATCGTCCCTTCACTATTGTTCAAGGGTCCTATCCATTGCTCAAACGGACAGCAATTTGTGCAGAAACTGAAGGTGAATGTTACTCGAATATCACTGCTACTCGCCGAGGGATCTTCATCGCTTCCAATCATTACAGAGTATGTTGGCTATGAATCTACCTCCTTATCAGACTCCCAGTCGATTGCCAATGCAGCATTCAATGTCGTCTCGTATATTACAAAAACATTGCCACATGCATTGTGTGGAAAGGATGATACGTTTGGAGTAAGATTGGGGAACGCCTTTGCAAGGGGGCTATCTCGTATGCCAGAGAGTAGCACAAATATCCAAAATGACATATTGGCTTTGATACTGAACAAGATTTCGGCACCATCGGCCTACAAAAGTACGAACTTGGATCTCGCGTTCATGATGCTCGGCCTATCAGGGGATTCCTCAAGGCACAACTCTCTTGATGTAGTGCTGGATTTGATTGCTGACCGTTCCTTTGTTCTCGATCCCAAGACATCATCCACTGCCACCAAGTGCTTTGAGCTGCTCCATCATGTCTGTGAAATGGCATCTGACAAGACACTACCAGTCAATGTACAAAGTCAGTTACTTCGTTTGACGAAAAAGTTACGCCGCACAAAATTCTGGCAAACTCAAGTGCTTCACTACCTTGGGATGCAGGGTCCCTCAACACAGTCTATTTTGCATGAAATATCGACTAGTTTCAGCCTCGAATATGGGGACGATGCTGAAATATCAGGAAGAAACAATGATGTATTGCATTGCATCTCATCTCTGTTGAAATGCGTCACGATTGAGTTATACTCTTTCATTGGACAGCTAGGCAAGCATAGCAGTGTCATCACAATAATGCCAACCTCTGGCGAAGCTCATCAATACTTGCAGTCTCTACTTGCTTGTCTCTTGAACCAGACGAGTTCATTACTGTTATCATCATTGATTGACATGCCTCTAGGTCAGACAAGCAATAGCTTCATTGAAGAACGTCTGCAAGGCATATCTGCTCCATCAAGTGATGCATTAAAGGAGTCGTCAAGGCTTATGCAAGGCTCAACTGAGGTCTACTCTGGTTACGAAATTATTGAAATTGAACGATTACTCAGTCATTATCAAGACATTGGGAGTGAGCAATATCCCGAGAACTCCGCAACACAAAATGCTAACAGAGAATGGGCGAAAGCTTGGAACAGCTTTGTTTATCGTGTCTGTGCGTGCGCAAATATTTCACAGACATGGAGTGAGTTGGTGAGAGCTGTCTTACTTTGTTCTTCGTTGAGGAACGACAATGTAACGGTGCCCCCCCCAAGCCAACTCATTGCCATTACAGTTGAATACAAGGACGGTCACAGACCTTTTATACAACATCCTTTCAAGACTGCTAAATCCTAGCCATTTAGATGCACTTGGTCATTACACTGTTCAACATACCGAACACAATGCATCGTTAGCTGGTAATATCGAGTCGGAATGCGCAATGCCTATGAGTGTTGCTGCTCTTAGTCTCATTGACATTCTCATTGGAGCTAACTACGGCCAGGACATTGTCGAAGAGGATGTAACACGATTGTGTTGCCTTATTGTTGGTGCCCTCTCATCTTGCTCTGAAAGTAGCGGTATTAATGGATATTCTCTCAATGATAGAAGAGGTGCTCTTTTGAGTTACGCTCTGACGAAAGTGATGGTGTTTTGCCAAGATGTGGGGTACTCTATCTTCTCCCAGAATACTCCTGCAATATGGGAGGTCTATGTCAATACTATTTCGTATCTCTTTCAACTATCAACCTATCCTGTTTTTAACGAGAGTGAGAGGTATGCTAATGCCCATCAAGCAATGAATGGTGTAACTGCACTAGCAGCTAGGTCAGGACTTGTATCAATATTTTGCTATCTCAATTCAATTGACAGTGGTCCATTTTGTTCAAAGATCTTCAATGTTGTTTCAATCCCGTCTAAAATTGCACAACTAGTTCGACTACTTTCTAGCGATAGTGATGTGGCAATTCTTCTAGAGCAAATTGCTCTATTTAAGGAAGGTGCGCAGATGTTAGTACGTGTAGGGATCACAACAAAACTTCTTGACTGTGCCAAGTCGTTTAATGAAGAGGAGTCTACATATTTGTCTTTGCATTTAGGAGCAAATGAAGAGCACCTATTGTCTCCCTCAACTTTGTTTGGCCACTTGAGCCTCATCAATGGGCTCCTGGCTTCACCTCTTTCGACTTCTGACCAAGTTGCACTGGCAGTAGACTCATATGAGTTGCTGAAGATATACTCATCAACATCTGACCAACTTTTTAGGGTGTATCCGAGAAAAGGTGGTTTGACGAACAAGTTCATTGAAACGCTGCTCCTAACCTACACGACATTGTTGAAAGATACTAGGAGCAGCTCGAACATGTTTGGAAGTGCTTTGTCAAATATTGATGATTCAGTATCCGTACTAGAACGTAGCGTCTTGCGCATTGTTTCTACTCTGTCGGAGTATCCACTTTCTACAAGTAGTCCATTACCAACGAGATTACTCAATGTAGACCAAATACACTCATCACGAATCAAGATTATATCAACCACAAATCAGTCGGGGGCATCCTCAAGGACGTCGTGGTGGGACTTTGTCCCTGTCACAGCTCAGAAAGAGCAACCATTACTGAGCCATTCAGCCTGGTCAGAGAGAAATTGTCAGTATGCACTCTTAGCATCTCAGTGCCTAGATACTGCCCTATCGTTCTTAATCAGCCGAGTTTCTGTTGCCTCTAAGAGGGACCTATCACCAAGGCTCTCTATTGACGCTGTTGCAATTGCCAAAGGCATTTGCAGATGCCACGATGCGTCACGGACCATCCAAGACCTTTTCACCCGACACCCAGAAAATGAAATTGCCATGTTGTGGAATAACAATCCACTTAAGGATCAAGCAATATCATCTTTGATGAATATTTCAAGTCAACTCAAGCTGGCTACTAGCTTGGAGCTATGTTCTGAAAAGTTGGTTAGTTTGGCTCTACAAGATGCCCGGTGGATGTCCACGATGAGCACGACACCTGAGACCGCTCAGCTATGGGCTTACTTTGTTGCAGCGCTCACACCAGCACTAGATCATATAGAGAGAGGATCCGAATCAAGTAAAATGCTTCGTCAAGAGATGGATAAGATGAAATGAACACACAACACTAACTACAAGAGGTGACAATTTAGAATGACTCTGATTTAGTTTCTATATACGCATTAACTGTATTTTACCTCCTCTTTAGATCACTTTTCGTGGTCAACTCTCCCACTTTATTGATAGTAGAGCTGTCTCTAATTCTCATGAGCTGTCATTTCTTTTGGTTGAACAGACTACTAGACTCTAGGCATCTCCCTTGTGCAACAAAACTGAGGTGGGCTGTGTGTAATGACCTAATGAGCACACCACTAGTCAGTTTTCTTCACTAAATGAGGTTAAAATCTATTCTAATGTATTAATATGATACTAAACTACAGAATTGCAATGTATTTTGTGGTGCCAACTAACTTAATCCTATTCTATTAGTTGTTGACATATCATGTGCACATTTTTCAAAATCATAAGTAAAGCGGGGATACTGATGTGGGATAGCAATCCCAGAATGAGAACACTGATGTCAAATTTGGATACGTTGCAAGCATAGCTTAGCAATACAAATAACCGTCATATGATCATCAATAGGCTTGACAACCCGAGCTCTGATATATTGTGCTGGTTATATATCACAAAACGATAACTATTATACATACTCCCAAACATGAACTATCAGCAAATACAAGATAAACTTATACAAACTATACTATACGGTTGTACAGATGATGATGTTGCTACTACACGAGGAGTGAATACCTCCCCCGC
>Ga0214481_101320_pt1 | contig 10141 bp, 9 predicted proteins | sample M1_20Mar14CPVII9_4_FD_165057 | JGI IMG/M metagenome (GOLD analysis project Ga0214481, IMG submission 165057) | Marine eukaryotic communities from Monterey Bay, California, United States - M1_20Mar14CPVII9sort6BwellG10 | ecosystem: Environmental > Aquatic > Marine > Unclassified | place: USA...
CGTAAATGAAGTTCTCTACTATAACAATTTCAGCGCTTAGCATCATCGCCTCAGCCACCCAGGCAAATGCTCGTCGTCGTCATCTCAACATCAAGGGTGAGGAATCTGATGCATCGATGTCGATGTCGATGTTATCTCCTGCAAGGGGTAGTAGCAAGTCGAAGTCAGCTCCTACTGGGGCTCCTACTTCTGCTCCGATTCCCGAGGTATGTGATGTACATCTCTTGTGTTGTATGAAAATGAAACGACGATATGATGATGGCGACGATATCATATCTCTCTAACTACTCTATCTTTTATACATATACGATAACAGCCCGGCGAATGCAATTCTGTAATCACCACGGGTAATGATAATGGCAATATCTTTACTCTCCAAAAAAGTCTTCTGTGTGATTGTCCTGGTGTTGGCGGCAGTGCATCATCTCCAGATCTGTCAACCATCAAGCCGGCCTTGACGGTTGATGGTCAGGGAATTGTATTAAATCTCAATGGGTATACTGTGGAGTGCAAGCCTGGTGATACTTTTGGTGCTGATGTTATCAAAGTACTTGGTAAAGCTAATACAGTCATGGGGCCTGGTACACGTGAGTATATAATGATGAAAAGCTATTTTTCCATCTAATCACATATATTTCTGATTCTATATCTCATTATTTTATTCAAATTAGTCAAGGGTGGAGGTGATAAGACTACTGGTATCAATTTGTCTTCCTTTGACGGTGGATTCCATACTATAGACGGCGTTACTATTGGCCCTGGTGGTAAGTTCATTTTGTTTTATCTCGTCAAATATTATGTATGCAAATGTACTTTACACTGAGAGATAAATCTTCTATCCTATACATTATTCACTTCACTGATTGGTCTTTCATCTTAAAAACTCAGTTTTTGAAGGTATTAAAATCCAGTCAAATGATAATACTATCATTAACAATATCATTACAGAATCTGAGCTCGATGGTGTGGCTATTTCAGGTAATGCTAGGAATATCATTAAAGACAACACGATTGTCAATACAGGAAGAGGAATTGGTCTTGATGTTGGAATCAACCCTAGCCAAAGATCAATAAGCACATCAGACGATAATCTAATTCTAGAGAACACAATTATCTCTTCGAAGGTTGCTGGGATCACTGTAATTGGCAAACGTGTAGTCATTCAAGGAAATACAATTAACCAAAGTGGTGGAAATGGAATTCAGGTGATTTCACTTACCAGTGAAGACGTCATTAGTGAAGACGTCATTATCAAGGACAATAGCATCACAAACAGTGGTGAATTTGGCATTGACATTCTTGCTGGGACCTTGGATACAGTTGTGATTGGAAATACTCTTGCAGGAAATGATGTTAATCTCTCTGTTCAGGTAGAGGATCTAATCACAGCTGGTAATATCCCTAACCTGATGTGAGCTTGTTAAAGTTGCATGTTCGGGAAGACTGATGAGTGGTTTTGTTAGGTATATGTTAGTGGAAGACCTATGTTAGGTCTGGTGTATCTAATAGATGTGTTTTAAGAGAAGAAGATTGGGTGTTAGAAGAATAGAATGGACATTGTTTAGTTTGTAAAAAGTCCAAGCCAAGTAGAAATAATAAGTGTAATAGAGATAAAGAGTTTTGTTATTGAACATTTGTATATCTTTCTTTTTTTCCAAATTATCTCGACACCAAACAACTACTTTACATCTAGACACATCCATAACATACTCCTCCTCTTCTCTAAATCTCCATCATTTCGAATGGCCGTCCTCCACCACCGACACTTGAGAGCTGGCCGAGAGTCGATACACTTGTAATAGTATGTGTATCGGCACTAAAGCTAATATCAAGGAACTGAGGCTTCTCAATAATAACATCTTCCTCCTTAATATCTGCACCATTATCTTGTTGATCTCCATCTATTTCACCTTCCTCTTCCATACCACTGCCCGTACTCCTTGCTCTTGCCTCTTCTCTCTGTTTCTGTATTGACCGTAGAACGACCTTACATGTACGAGCCCAAATCTTTAAAGCAGCATAACACTCCTTTGTCTTGTACAGTACAAGATTGCCCTGCTTCTTCCTCCACTTCTTCATCTTTCGTGATAGGTCATTAGCATCATTCTTGTGTGCCCTTAACATCTCATCGGCAGTGTGTACATCCAATGATGCCAAGAAATGATACTGCCATGGACGGAGTATATTAGACAAGGCAGTTGGGTTATTCGAGAAGGATAATCGATCTTCAATGGAGGCTAATCCCAACTGCGGTAGATAAAATTCCGACTGATGATCTGTGAATGGACTTGTGGAACATTCTTCATAGCCCATATCATCATCTTCATTGTTATACTCGTTGTCGTAATCATTAATAATTGTATCATGTTGAGATAGACTGACATTCTTCTTCAGCTTGGGGAATGCCCCAGGAATAGCTCCTTCCTCTTGCTTTTGATTGAATGTTATCAGTCCTCCATTCTCTTTATCGCTAAGCTCTTCTGAATGAGTATCTATATCATTGATACTACTAGCTGCCACATCGTCTTGTGATACTGACGAGGATACTGAGATCGTTACTTGTACTTGAGTAGCTATATTAGGTGATGGACAACGCGGTGGTAGTTGACTTGAGTTGCGTACTACACGAGACTGAGACCGTGGTGGTAAACCGATAGACATTGGGATGGCAGCCAGCTCTTGTTGGTGTTGTTGCTGCTGCGGTTGAATCTTTTGAGGAGTATTGAATGGAGTACTGCCATCCATACGAGCCTGAGAAGCAGCCGCCATCTGAGGAGTATTTGATCGTTCAGTTGCCTTGTTTGCCCAAAACAATAGCTTCTCTGCATGCATACGTATACCCTCTGCTGTTGAAGGTGTATCCTTATTCTCGTTTGTATTCTCTTCTTGGCCATCAAAGAGAGAGATATGGTTCATATCCTCAACACTCCCAGCTGTATCTAATCGTTCTCTACCCCCACCAGCGATACTAACACTTGTACCATCAATCATTTCTAATGTACTACCACTAACTGAGCTACCAAATCTTTCACGAGGTATCACCATTGCACCTGTTTCTTGACTTTGTGCCAAGGCTCGAATACGTTGTTGAGCTATGGCTGCTTCTTCTTCTTCCTGTTGAGAAATTGATTTGAAGGATTGCTGTTGGATAGTCGGAGTATTGTCACCAGCAGCTACTACGGTAGTAGGATGACATTGTGATAGACTACGTATCTCATCATTCAACTCTTCCAAATCATTCTTTAAGCTTGCATTCTCTCCTCTTAATGTTTGTATCTCTTGTTTGAGAATGACCATTGCCTCATCATTATCACTCTTCTTCTTCTTTTGACCATCACTACAAGAAGTAGTAGTTGAGCATGTACAATCCTTCAATTTAACTTTCAAATCATGTAGTTCCTTTTCATATATAATCTTTTGACTATACAATTCTTTCATTTCACTTTCCATTTCTTCTCGAATTAATAGTTCGGTATGTATCCGATCTTTAACTATGTTTGTTACTTGAGTGGAATGATCTTGTATATATTGTTGTGTATCATATAATACATTTAGTTGATTCTCAATATTGTAGATTGTGTTTAGTATCTCATCTTGAATTGAATTCATACCACATGATTGTTCATTATTATGTTCTTGTTGTACAGTATGATACGCTTTGTTTGATGTTAGTTCTTGATGCTCTCTAACCAACGAGTTTATATGTCGTTTAAGATTTGTAATTTCAGTTGATATATTTGCTTTACTTTGTTGTTGTTGTATTTCATCATCGTTAGTGTTACTGTAAATACTATAGGCAGACGTATATGATGATGTAGTTGATAGATCCTCTTCATTGCAACTCTCAGTTGACATCGATCTCGACGACGATGAAGAAGAGATGCTCATTTCGTCCTTTTATAGAACTGTGGAGAGAGACGAGAGTATGATATGAATGATGCCTCCTATTATTCTGTTACAATATCAATAGCTGGGATCTGAAGTACTGCTGTATTGATTGCAACAGATCGTAGTACTCTGTTACATGCAAGTCGAGTAGCAAAGAGGTCGGCGGGAAAACTCATTTCACAAAAAGGATACCTCGCGATGAAGTAGACACTCGTACTCTCATAAAAATGTTGCTATGTATTGCACCTCTTAACCCCTGCACCTCTCTTCTCTACTAAACATTGTGTGGAGCTCATATGCCATCGCATCATTAGTTACTTATATTATATTGGTAGACCTTTTACCGGTGAGGTGTGTTTCTCACGGAAGTGGTATATATTTTAGGGCTGGGCAACACACTTTGATTTTTGGGCTGGTGCATGCACCTTTAACAAATATGGCAGCATCAAGAGTACGACGGATATTGATAATATCATTAGCATTCACAACACTATCATTATTTCATATAATAGCACATAGTGGTGATATAATTCTCAGAACTTTCGATATTGAGGTTACATTATCTCCGCCAAATAACAACAACACTTCCACTACTACAAATATAAAATCTATATCAGCAAACAGATTAGAATATATACGTACACCTGGTAATAAAGAAGATTTACTACAGATTTTTCAAAACATATCCAATAATAGTAACAATCATCAAGTACTACCCAAAACTGCAAAAGATATTGCAAAGAAGTATAACATACCGGAAACATCAAGAGATGTCACCTGTATACCAAACGAAACAACAACAATTGGGTATATACCATCATCACGTACATATTACAACACATCATTAGTTAATACACCTTATGAATACTCTGGCAGAATACCAAAGTTAATCTTCCAATCATGGAAGACGAATGAGCTATCATATGAACTATGTCAACATGTATTATATTGGGCTAACATGAATCCAGAATATGATTACTACTTATTTGATGATGATGCAATGGATAACTTTATACAATTAGAATATGGTAATGAGATCTTTTCAAGTTATGCATGCGTCAAGGTTGGTGCAGCCATGTGTGACGTATGGCGTATATTAATAGTATACTTATTTGGAGGGTTGTATTTTGACTTTGATACGAGATTGGTAGTTCCGTTGGATGATTGGAAATGGGGTAATGATGTTGATGTTGTTACTGGACGGAGTTGTAACCTTAGGAAGCATCCTGGTGGTTGTGCTCATCAATGGGGATTAGTGTAAGTTACAATATGTGTATTCTCTGCTTCTCTTATTGCTCTTGCTTCTCATAACAACATCTCAACCAACGAATACATATATCACAAATCAAATCAAAACGATATATAGATATGCACCAAAGCATCCAGTGCTTTACGCAGCAATAGTCGAAACATTAACAAACTTAGCACAACGTACCGCCAAGCATGTATACGACATATCATTCTGGTCATATTACAACGCATGGCGTAATAGTCCATATAATCAAAGTTATACACCGGGATGGGGAGAGGCATTCGGTGGACGGATTAGATTTCAAGATAATGATGTTAAGGATGTCATGGTCGAAGGTGAGATGCATTGGGTGAAACAGAAACAGATTTGGCATTCAGAATGTCTATGATAGAAGTGAGGTAGTGCTGAAAAGAGATTGCTTTCTCATAACATTAACACTTGATAGATGGACATACTACTATTCCCATTACTTTGTCAGTACTAATAACTCCTCAAACTACCAATACTGTCAAAATCCATTGGCATAAGGCTTGATAACTTACATATCATTCCATCCTAAATCATCCTATTTCTCTTCGACGGCAGCAGCGGCAGTAACTTGCACCTCCACAAGCAATACATCACGTGCCAAATTAGCCTCAACAGTAGCCCTAACTGGCTTATTATTCGGATCTAACCAACCATTCCAAACTTCATTCATATCTTTAAAATCTCGTTTAATATCTTTTAACCAAATCGATGCTGTTAACAAATTTGATTTAGATGTTCCAGCGTCTTTTAATAAGTCGTCTACCTTCTTTAATGTATTCAGTGTTTGTCCTTTTATATTGTTGGATGTTGCATCGGTTTGTCCTGAGATGTAAACTATACCATTGTGTATTATGACTCTTGACATTCGTGGATCGTCGGTACCTATTCTTTGTATTGATGATGTTGTCATATGTGATAGTGACGTATTGCAATTGTTGATGTGATTATAGCTGTTGTGTACTATTCTTCTGCTCACTACTGAACTGATACTTCGAGATGATGATATTATGAGCATGTTGATATCATGGATCGAGAATGCCGATAGCAGTATCAAGAACGCCGCGATGGCAAGCAAGTTGTGATGTTTCTAGATTGACCGGTCTATCGCCATCTTAGATAGAGACAAATCATTTTATCCCGCACGTAATAATTAGATTGGCCACCCCCAAGAAGAGTAGCGCGGTATCAATGTATGACCCCACCCAACATCTAATCTATTAGCGCCCCCAATACATAATCTATTACCACTAAGTGTTGCTCAGTTGATATAATATCTCTGAAGAACCATACCAAATAAAATATCCATTGCAATAAAAAAATGACACAAGATGTGTCATCGTTCTCTCCCCCCTCTTCTCCTACTACTTCCAATAATAATATCAACATCAATGGCAGCATATGAAGCAACATGTCCACCAAACTTCTCAGGTTACAAATCAATGCCAGGATGTACATCATACTTCATCTGTTCCAACGGCAACGTAGTTTTAGAATCAACCTGTGGTACTGGCACCATCTTCAATGAAAATATTGGCGTATGTGACTTGATATCCAATTATAATGGATTTCAATGCACAACTACTGCACCACCGACTATTGCTCCGACTATATCACCCAAACCTAGTTATAGACCTAGTGTATCACCGAGTAACTCGCCTACGACTAAGGCACCAGTTGTTTATGATGATATTACAAATATATCGTTTTGTGCTGATGACTTTACAGATATAGCCGATACATGCCGTATAGGAAGTTGGTGTCCAAGTGGTGATAGTTCAGAATGTCCAAACGGACAATCATGTTTCATAGTTGCAATAGATGGTTGTAACATAGTGGACTTTACGACCTACAAGGAAGAGAATAATGGACAAGAAATATATAGTTCACAACATTTAGTAATGCCAGAGGGTGGATTAGTTGGACATGTGGATGTTATTAAACCAACTTCATCACCTACAAATAAGCCTACGGCTACACCGATAACGGAAAGTCCAATAACGTCAAGTCCATCAATATCACCAACATTACCACTGAAATGGTATGCAGATTATAATTCCAATTGGTCAACAGGGACATGTACGACAGATTGGTGGGCTACACTTTCATCCGAGGTAGTTGGATCATTAGCAGGTTCAGTGGAAGATGCATTAAATGGTAAAAAGTATTATTTGAGTGGTGAGGAATGTTGTGCAGATGTATATGGACATCAAGCAAGTAATGCATGTTTGAATGGATTAACTGTAAGTCCGACGAATGGACCGTCTGTTAGTCCGACTTTCAGGCCGACAGATGGTCCGTCTACTGCTAACCCAACTCGTTCCCCGGTAACAAATGAGGTGAGAAGACTTTGTGTCTTTATTGTATCATATGTATTAGGTTTTCAAATCTAAATCTCATCTGTTCATATCATAATCAACATACATATACAAAGCCCACTCTCGAGCCCTCAACACAACCACCATTTACATCCAAACCTACCTTTCCCCCAATAACAATGTCTCCAATTGCCAAACCACCGGCATCATGGGGATCACCAATAATCGAAACTACTCAGACAACAACAGAAGCTCCAATATCATCAAAACCAACAGGTCCTAAAGACTTTACTCAATCAAATGTAATCCCTCCCACTACAAATCCTCCATCATCCAAACCAACAATGTATACATTATCACCTGACGAAGTTCAGCATCGATTCTCAACACCAAATAATTACTGTGCAACAAGCATATCAGAAGTCATGTCATCATGTTCATTTACATTACAAACATGTAATCCTGGTGATTTAATGTTATGTCCAAGTGGTACAATGTGTTTTGCTGGGTTACATTGTCCTAATCCAAATGAGACAGAGGCACCAAGTATATCACCTACCAAGAGAGAGACATTTGCACCAACGTCTCAACCTGTACATAGACTTACATTGAAGCCTACATCTGAATCTCCTGTAGTTGTTATGACAAGATCACCAACTATTAAACCAACTAAGGAAATAGAGAACTTGCTAACGTCAACAGAGCCTAGGACAACTGAGTCTCCTTCATCCTTGTCACCAACACAACTTCCAACGAACCAACCTACGCCAAGGATGACTCCTCAACCAATAATAACAACAAATGCACCTACAGTTCATAATTTTGACATATCCGGTACATATTGGTGTGGTAGTGATAGAATGAATGCAGGCCTAACATGTCATAAACGATGTCGAATAGATTCAGAGTGTGACGAGGGTGAGACTTGCTATGGATACACCTCATGTGAAGGAGCTGAGTCACCGTTGCCGCCTAGTAGTACTGCTGCTGATATGATAAAGGATATGATAAAGCAACCAACAAATCCCCCATCAAAACAGCCAGTTCAAACTCCAACTCCACCACCAATAGAGGAAACAGATGATGCATATACCCTAGAGTGTAGTCAGCTATGTCTACAGGCAATAAGTACATTCGATTGTCAATACCTCCCACCAACTGAACTCTCACCTTGTACTGGACCTGATTCGTCCTCAGTTAAAGTTGGAGACTTGTGCATAGGAACGGGAGAATGTGATACAGACATGGGATTGAACAATTGTGCCAATGATCATGATATATACTTTAAATTGCAACCATATAAGTGCTTTGAACATGGATTTGTCTTTGGTTATGGTGTGTTACCTCCACCTGATGATAATAAGAAGACGAACGAAGAAGTAGTAGAAACTGACGAAGAAGTAGCTTCTGATAATGATCTGGGCAATCCTCTGAGTTTCATCTCCCTAACCCAAAACTCCTCCCTCCGAGACGAGGAGACGGCAATAGACGAAAGCTCAGATTATGATTCCATTAGTTGGCCATCAGATGATGATGAATCAGATCCGTTCAAAGACTTAACTGGTGACGAAGTAGAGCGTTTAAAAGATTTACTACAAGATAACAATAATGATCAGCAGCAGCAGCAGCAGCAGCAAGGGGGATTTTCATATCAAAATGATCAAGGAATGGGATCGTGGTGGATGTTGAGAGAAAACCATGCATCAAGAGTTGCTACTGGTAGTTGGAAGATCATTATTATTGCTTCGTCATTGGTGGGTGCAGTTTTATCTTGTATGATATAAGTAACATACTAGTATATAATTCATATTGTACAACACAATGTATATAGAGCCAATTATTGGTATGATATGTCTGTAGTTTACAAGCTCAACCTGGTGGTATAACCCCCCGTTTGATCGTAACCCGGCTTCCTTTATACAATCCCACTACCCAACAATATGGACCAACTAGTCCACTTTTCATAATACCTAGCTTTCGCCCATTCTTGTAAACAGATAATGTGCCCTCATCCAAATCAAGAAGCATTCCTATTTCATCACTAGAAGACATACTCTCCATTCCATCCCAGTCATTACGGCTTAGTATTGAACCATCTACCCAGTTGCTTGAATAACATTTTTCAGAAGATGTATGGTACATGCAGCATTGAATATTGCCCCATCATCCCATCGACGTCGAGTGAAAAGTTCTACGAAATTTTGGAAGAAATCACTGCAAAGGGGAGATCCATATGCATTTTGATTCGCCTGTCCTGGTCGGATCACCCCCGCCATCAAGCTCCTACTACCACTATGGTGTAAAAGATGCATAATGTTTTCCTCCCCTTAGTACATTGTTGCTCAATGCAGTACCGCAAATTCTATAAGCCCCACTTTCACTATATCTAACACATGAGTCTTCATCCACCCACTCCTAGTACAGTGGTAGGAGGCCTCATTTTGCTTGCTTATGTCGTGGGTTCGGTTCCAGGACCGGACCTATTGAGCCGATACGGTAGCAATTGGCCAAGTACGTTCCGGCGTGTCCGTATTCTCAATTCCTTCTTACAGTACTGCGTCTGGTAATCCGCCGGAGTGGTATACCAAAATGTCACAACTCAAGTGACGCGTGTTGTGTCGCCTATCTTGCTTTCCCATAGATTTGCGATACTAGC
>Ga0214481_101325_pt1 | contig 10109 bp, 11 predicted proteins | sample M1_20Mar14CPVII9_4_FD_165057 | JGI IMG/M metagenome (GOLD analysis project Ga0214481, IMG submission 165057) | Marine eukaryotic communities from Monterey Bay, California, United States - M1_20Mar14CPVII9sort6BwellG10 | ecosystem: Environmental > Aquatic > Marine > Unclassified | place: USA...
AGCAGCTAAGCAGTATAACATCATCATTATGTAAAAGCACCATCCTCAATATCCGTGGTGGTGCCGTACATGAATCTTCTACATTAAGTGATTTAGAGTCAAGAATTCAGAGTGCTGCATTGCAAGATAAGCTGACTGTTATTGATTTTACTGCAACTTGGTGAGTTTATTGTTGTATAATGATATGTGTCATTGTCGTACATACTAATTCTAATATGATATGATAGGTGTGGACCGTGTAAACAGATTGCACCCATCTACAAAGCATTATCAGATGAGTTTGGAAGTAGAGCAAACTTTATTAAGGTCGATGTTGATGATAACCCAGAGGCGTAAGTTTTTGTGTATATATGATGTGTTCATGATATGTTTATCAACAATGAGATACTGATCGTCTACTCATAATTGTAGGGCACAAAAGTATGGAGTGTCAGCTATGCCAACATTTTTATTCATCAAGGGAGGGGAAGTAGTTGATAGATTGATGGGTGCTAACTCCGATAGACTAAAGGAGGTAAGAATATGTGTTCTATTATGAATTTTTACATATATTATGTGCATGTATCTAACATCGGATTGATTTATAACAGCTTATTGAAGAGTGGTCTTTCTAAAGTGAGGTGTATGTTGGATTGAGAATATCATTATATTCTGGGGAGTATTCACTTATCAGCATATGAAATTAGTCAACAGTGATAGTTAAGAGGGATCAAGGGAAAGAGAGCTTAATAATGTGTTGAATGATAGAGAATCACAATAACAAACAAACAATAAAGAGAAGAAGCCATTCGATATTGAAAATTCATACATATATCTATCTTTTTTTATTGGATACATTAAAGAATAGGACGCTCGCTACCACAACCATCAACAATCCCTCTTCTTCTTCGTGTGTAGAACTCTTTTCTTTATCATCATCCACATCATAATCATATGTACACAATGATTTGACGGTCTAGTCTACTTTTTTGATATGGATGATAAGCACCCTTCTCTTATCCTTGGATGGCTCTACTAACTGAGTTCTTTTACCCCAACGGAGAAGTCTCTCTTTATTCCTCTAAACAAACATATAATTCGTACGCTTCCATTCCCACAACCACATAGAGTAAGTCCATCTTGTATAGATGCCTCCACATGTATGACACGAGTTCATGAGAAAAGAGTAGAAAATCTACTTGAGAAATAAAACAAACTCCACTGCCTATTTTCTCCCCGGGGAGAAGCTCGCCTAATGCCGAGAGGTATCTTAATTCCTACGTTCATTCTCTAGTATCTATAATGACAGGGTAAACATTTGACCAATACATACCCTAATTTTTCCCTCAAAAAAATTTGAGAAATAAAGTTGGTGCTTTTTTTGTTTGTGCTTCGTGATGCTCTCATAATATTGTTTATCTACTCTTCACAATCAAACTATATTATAATCATGAAGTTATACTGCTTAGCTGCTGCATCATTGATGCTTCTCGGTGCCGCTGTCGCTGAAGAGGTTAGTTATATATTTTGTGCATATGATGTGTCATTTTTTTATCGACGATACTAATCGTTAACTCATCTTCAACCTACATACTCATATCATATGCTCATATCTTTCGCAATACTACTATAATATTAAACCAGCCCAACCTCCGTGGCGTTGCTGACACCTTCAAGGAACAAGTCGCCGAGGCTTTAGGCAACCCCGACGATATCAAGATGTATGAACGATGTACTTTCGATGCATGCTGTGAGTATGAGGACGATGAAGACTCTGAAGACATCAAGATGCTGTCCGGGAAGTGCTCTTGTCCATGGAAGAAACAAGAGATGTGTGGAGGAGGAGGAGGAGGAGAAGAACGAGAAGGAGGAGGACGAGGCGGTTGTGCTCATTGTGAGGATTGCGAGGGTGTTGATGAAGCGTCTGATTCTTTCCTAACGTATTGCAGGAGCCAGCGTTTCAAGAGACGTTGCATTAGACGCGGATGCATCACTAATGATGGTCCTAAGCCTCATCCTAAACCTCATCCTAAACCTCGTGGTCCTAAATGTGAAAACCTCTCCCGACACTGTTATGATTGTTACTGTAACGGAGAAGGGGAGGAGTCTTCTGATTCTTTCCTATCGTATTGCAACCATAAGTCTTGCCCAGATAGCTGCCGTGATTCATTCGCTTGTGATGGTGGTGAAGAACGTGGGCCCAGCGGACCTGGTGGACCTCCTCGTGGTCCCCCAAACGGCGGCGGCGGCGGTGGTGGTTGCAGTCGATACAACGGTAACCCTTCCCAGTGTGCCATGAATGGTTGCCTACCCATGGGAGGAATGGGCGGAATCAAGTGTATCCCTGAAGAGGACTCCGGAGATGTTGAGATGGAAGGTAGGTTGCTAATCTTCGTGTGATCTTGCAACTTCGTTGGATAGATCGATCTTGTGTGTGTTGTCAAATGTAGTAGATGCTCATATATCTTTCTTTGTTGTGTATATACACTATCAGATTTCCCTGATGGAGAGGAAAACAGAGGCCCTGACGATAACGAAGGAGGAGGTGATGACTACGGATGGCCCGAAGGTAATGATTATGAAAGCGGAGATGAAGACGAAGATGGCGAGGAATACCGGGGCCCTGATGATAACGAAGATGGAGATGAAGACGAAGACGAAGATGACGAAGATGAAGAAGGAGAAGATGAAGGAGGCAATAGGGGAGGATGTGCACATTGCTATGATGCTTATTGCGATGATGGTCCTTATGAGTCGAATTCTTTCCTTGCATACCAAAAGAGATCCATTGAGGAATGCGATGCTAATGGATGCCAGCACATCAGGGATCAATGTGAGTGAAGGAGGACACGGCGGTGAAGTGTGGTCAATGCCCTGACTGTGGTACAACCAACCTTTGCTGTTATTAGAAGGAGAAGGTGGGCAAGCAGGGAGGTAGTTGGAGAGAGAAGTTCGAATATGGTAGAAGGGGGGGTAGTGTGAAGGTAGAAGGGATGGAAGAGATAAGGAAGTATTGGCGGACAGAGAAGGATTATTCGTTTGAAGACAGATTAAGTTTGAGTATAAGTATAAGACTCTCTTAGTTTGAGTATATAACTATTAGACTCTAAAAGTCTTTTATCATCTTAATCTAAATCTTATTGTCAAGAGGAACAATCTACATATAGAGGCTCCGTGCCTCTGGAGATTGTTTCTTTGGTATGAGCATTGCGTGCCTTCTCCTAGTCCGAGAGAGTAAGTAAAGGTCTGAAGACGATCTGGTTTGTTTGCCTAACAAAGTAAACTTATCACATCTTATGTACCAACAATATTGGCATGTTGGACCTTCATTATAGAGTCATTTCGTCTCTACTGAGTAAGATATGTGCATGTGTTCTTATCTTGGATGACTTGGGTGACAGTCCCTTGCCCTTCTTTGGCTTCTTATTCTCTTTGTTATCAAACTTGTTTAGCAAAGTAGGAAACGAATACTCCTCTTCTTTATCATCATCCACGTCATCATCGTCATCACTGGAACCTGACTCGTCCTCCTCGATGTCGTAGAGTGAAGTACCTGTTGCTTGAGGACACTGCCTACTCTCTTCGCCTCCTCCCTGACGAGCAGATAGCATGTTCATCTTCTCCTGATGTTCACGAACTTTGGTCTCGATGAGTTTCCAAGCGGCTACAAAATCAAGCTTGCCGTCCTTTGATACATACATTGCCCCCTGTAATGCAACCATTAGCTTGCCAATCTCTCTTCCACTGAAGCCATATGTTACATTCACAGTCGATTGGAGTTGCTCACCAGTCATTAGATCATTCTCAATCGACATTATGAGAGGTTGTTGCTTTGTAAAGTATCGAGTAATCTGTGATTTCAATGAAAGTGCCTGTTGGTTATTCGTTTCCATGAACTTTCGAAAGTGTAAATCAAAGTAGAGCAATATCAAGTCCTTTCTACATTCAGCATTTGGAAGTGGAAAGAAGATTGACTCATCACAACGATCCAACACTGCTGCATCCAAATCCTCAGCTCGATTCGTTGCAAGGACAAGCATAAAGTCCTTTCGTTCCCCACCCGTGTTGTACAGCAGAGCATTCAGCGCATTATGAGCCGTATCACTCATCAACCCTGAATCTCTCGAGCCTAGAAAACACTCAGCCTCATCGATGAACAGAATGACACCCTTTGGTGACATCTTAGCCCAGTTGAAGAGGTTGTGAATCTGTGTTACTGCATCAGAGCCGAGTGGACTAACATCTCCACCAGACATGAGAGCATAGTCGATACCAATAATCTTGGCCAACTTCTTTGCCACCATTGTCTTGCCTGTGCCTGGAGGACCATAGAGCAGCACATGTCGAAACGGAGCATTATGTCTACGAGCATTACGAGCCGAGTGTGCTAAATCTAACACTCGTTCTTTCAACTCTTGAGGCAAGATTAGATCATCAAACGATTCTTCAATATCACTTGTTGAGTTGTTGTTTCTACCATTCACAATCCAAGAAAAGAGGTAGGAAAATAGTTGAACAACATACGAGAACAACGACCACGGCATGTTCTTTCGTGTTGTTTCTCGAATAAGTTGTGGTTTACCAATCGTGGCCTCAATGATGGATCGTACAAGCTTTGATGCTTCTCTTGCAAGGAAGATTGAGCTTGTTAGTAGACAAGTATATCCAATAAACATTAGTACTTGCTTTGGATTCTTGGCAGCTTCTGCTAGTGATGTTGACAAATGTGTAAACACGGCATTAATGGCAGCAACATTACGCTTCCGTCGTTGTTCCGACTCGGCTTGTAACCTTCGAATGTGCACGTCTTCATTAGCACGTTCGGCTTCGGCCTTTGCCTTTGCAACTGCCTTGGCTGTTTTCACTTTCATTTCCTCTCCTGCCTTTTGAAGTAGTAGCTTTTGTTCATGTTCAACGGCAGCCACCGCCTCGGCTGCCTGTGCTTTCGTTTGTTCAATTCGTTGATTAGCCTCAAACTTGGCTCGTAGTAATTGTTCGGTCCGAACTCTTGCAGCCTCGTCTTCTCTCTTGAGTCTCTCGAGTGTTAGTTGTTCACTCTTCTTGAGTTGTTCCTGTTCTGCTTGTAGTGTTGCGAAAGCATACTCTTCTTCTTGTTTGGCACGCAACACTTCCATCTCCATTGTATTTTTGGCAATCTCAGCCTTGGCTGCTGCTTCTCTCATTCGTAATTCGGCATCACCATCCGATGAGGCAGAGAGAATGTGTTCGAGTTGACCAATCTCTCCGTACAAGCTTGCTACTTCATTCATTTGTGCATCTGCCTTACTTTCGAGTTGTGTCATCAGCTTGTCAAGCTCTTGTACACCACCAACACTGTACATGAAGAGTGTCTGTTCATTGATACTTGGAAAGTTGTTCAACACAATAGGCTTGCCTCCCTTTTCTCGTGGTGGTAATGTCCGTTGTGGCACAATATCAACTGCATCGGGAATGATTGATGCCAGCTCGGAACCAACGACTCCTACTCGTTTACGTTCTTCGCCATTGTTGTTGGAGGATGTAGTAGTTGAACGTTCGTATGATAAACGATATGTCGATAGTGGTAGTCGACGTATCGATTCGAGATGCAAAGTTGTATTTGCCGGCTTGACATCTAGATAGATTTGTTCATGTTGATGGTTGTTGTTGTTGTTAGTTTGACTACTACTAGTCGCTACTAGGTGTGAACAGCCAATGATAGTAGCAATGGCTACTAGCAATGATGGTGATAGGGTCTTCATCTTGTTTATTGTAGGTGTTGAGTTGTGATGTTGAGAAATAAAAGTACCTACTTAAACTTACTTTTTCAGAGGTATATACGAATACCTCATCTCATTTATTCAACTATCATTTGTGTAGAGAACCTCTTGGTGACAACGCACACAGCATAAACAACTAATAATGATGACGAGCACTTCTACTAAAGATGACGGTGAAGTCTATCTTGGCATTCCACTACTAAATCATCAAGATGATGATACGAAAGAAAGAATCTCATCTAGCAATGACGGAGTTCAAACAACAACAGCAACAAATACAAGTAGTAGTCAAGGATTATTAGCATTCATTGTTGGGATATTTCTTGCATCGATTGGTTGGGTAGCAAATCAAGGATGGACAATCGTTTCTCTCCTCTTATTTGGAGAGTTTAGTTGGTCATCAATCGCAACGACACTTCCACACATTTTACTTTGCGTCTTTGGAGCACTAGTCACGGCCATTGCATTCTGGACTGCCTTCCAACGAATCTTTTCTCATATCGTTTTTGATGAAGATGACGATGAAGAGCATAGCAGCATCAGTGTACTCCAATCGCACAAACGTGACATGTCCTATGCACTACAAGATCTTGGCATACTTGGATTCGTGGTTGGTAATCTCCTTTGTCAGACATTTCTCATGACGTTCATTTACAAGCCTTTGTTTGTGATTGGTATTGAATACAAGGATGTAAATGTTGCTATTGATGGTGCCACTTTAGTCTTTGTCTTGTTGTGGATGTTGTCTACCAAGTTGAGAGATTACAGTAGGGCAGTCAAGAAGTGTGCTAGCATTCGTGTGGTAGAGGATATGAATGATGATTCATTGGCCTATGTTGCTGCTAGGATTCCATTGTGTAGTGTGGTAGAGGAGTTGGAAGATGGTAGTAGTAGTAGTGTCAAGCAGGCATATGTTCAGATTGTGTAGACATGTCGACATTGCTGAGAATAAAGTTCATTTGCTGTAAGATTAACTCTTTGGAAGACAAACAACTCACATTCACCTTAAATTCTTTAACACGTCTCTAAGACTCTATTTATGCTCTGCTTGCATCTCCTTCAAATAAGCAACAAATTCGTCCACCTTCTTCTCTCCTTCGACTTTGTTGTCACGTGTACGAATGTTGACAGTGCCATTCTCAACCTCATTCTTACCCACTACAAGCTGGAAATTGTATTGAGCAACTTGAGCATTACGGACCTTCTTTTGGAATGTAGCCTTGGATGTATCAACATCGGCGTAGAAGCCTGCATCATGTAACTTGTCTCTCACTTCTTGGCAGTAGTCATTGAAATCCTTATGGACTGGCACAACCATCACTTGTCTTGGTGACAACCAGAATGGCCACTTGCCACCATAGTGCTCACAAAGAACTGCAAACATACGCTCGACACTTCCAAGCATTGCTCTGTGAACCATGACAGGACGAGCAAACTCGCTTCCCTTCTCCTTAGACCCGGTGTTATATTGAAGTTCAAACCGAATGGGCAGCTGAAAGTCAAGCTGTATAGTCGCACATTGATGCACTCGTTCCATGGCATCCATAACCTTAATATCAATCTTGGGTCCGTAGAAGGCACCATCAGCGGGATTTACCTTCCATCCACCCTTTCCTGCAAATTCATCCATGGCACGTGCCAGCGCCGCCTCGGCTCGGTCCCAAAGTTCAATATCTCCAAGAGCCTTTGCCGGTCTTGTACTCAATTCAAGCTTGTAGGTCATTCCGAATGTGTCATACACACTCTTCATGAAATCAAGAGCTCCAACGACCTCTGATTCAATTTGATCCTCACGACAGAAGATGTGAGCATCATCCTGTTGGAATCGACGAACACGTGTAAGACCTGAGAGTGCCCCACTCAACTCATTACGATGAAGAACACCAAAGTCGGCATATCGGATTGGAAGGTCACGATAACTACGAATCTTGCCAGCAAACATTAAACAATGTCCTGGACAGTTCATGGGTTTCATTGCCCACTCCTTCCCCTCAACATCGAAGCAGAACATGGCATCCTTGTAATGCATGGCATGTCCACTTTGATGCCATAGGTCGAGATTGTAAACATTCGGTGTGATGATTTCATCATATCCACGCTTCCAATAGTGTTCTTTAATGAAGTTGATTAGCTTGTTGTAGATACGTGCACCGTGAGGGAGCCAGAATGCCGAACCGGCTGAAAGTTCGTGGAACATTACAAGGTCTTGCTGTTGGGCAATACGACGATGATCACGTTCTTTAGCCTGGGGTTTAGTGCAGGAGGTATGAGATCAATGATAGATTGGTGAGTCATTTAGCAGAGTTGTATAAAAGAAGAGACAAACTGCACAAAGTGTGGCTCATATAAGATTTTGGATTTGAAGTGTTGTCTTCATTTTGTTCAGATAATGAGATTCATTGATTCTAATCACCGCCACATATACGCACACAATAACACACACATTTCTCTCCCTTGTTCTCTTCTTACTTACCTTCTCCTGATTCTCCTTCCAAACTTTCAACATCTTCTTATCAGGGAAGGCAATGCCGTACATTCTCTGTAATGAATCATTCTCGGTATCACCTAACCAATTCGTAGCCGAGTGTCGTGTGGCGGCAAATGCCTTAATACGTCCGGTATTGGCGACATGCGGTCCTCGACATAAATCGACTAGGTCACCACATCGATATACTGTAGTACGTGTACCGTCGGGTATCTTGGATGATATGATTTGTTCCTTGAAGGGATTACCGGCGAACATTTCCAGTGCCTCCTCTTTAGTAACGACGAGACGTTCGAATTTTTGTTTCTCTTTAACAATCTTTGCAACTTCTGTTTCAACTGGTTTGTCTGTGATGATATAATTGAATTGTATGTAAGTAGTGTGAGTAAAGGTTCATATATGAATTGATATGATGACATTTACTAGCAAAAAAGACGACACTAATCACATAGCACTGTATACAAATACTAATAATAATATTAATAATAATAACTCACAATCATCCTCCTTATACGCTCCATCACCAGTACCATCACCCATATAGGAATCATAATAAAATCCCCCAGCTAACGGTGGACCAATTGTTAATCGTGCACCGTACAATCGTTCCAACGCTTCACCTAATATATGTGCACTTGAATGCCAAAAGACAGTTCGGGCATCATTATCATCTTGGAATTTTAAAAATTCAATTTTGGAAACTTGACCGACGAGGGGACGTGTCATATCCCATAGTAGTGTCATGTTTGTATTAGCATTGCCTCCTTCTTTACTTTCTCCTTCGGAGGATAGATCTAATTCTTCCATTGCCTCGGCTAATGAATCAACACCGTCCATACCATCTTCACTGGAGTTGTAATCGGAAACGTAGGATGAGTATGTGACTCGAGCTACCGCGGAGTTATCGGCTAAGCCACGTGATATTGTACATGCCACGTCGAATGGTGATGTACGCCATGCTTGATACTTGACTCCTTCCTGTTTATTATTATTGTTTATTATTTATTGTTTAGGTATTTGATGATTGATATTGATGGATCAGAAAGAATTGAGATTTTTTAGACATGAGATGTGTCATACATATACATACTACAACTATAAATCAAACTAATACCAACAAATACAAAAACATAACTCACCTTATCCTCACTCAACACCTTACCATCAGGCAGCGTAACACTAATATCAACCGGTACCTTCTTATCCAACTCTTCGATCCTTTTACTTTTTATAGCATCATATACATCACCTCGAACTTTAATCCATTGTGGATTATTTTCACGATTGGTAAATGATGTACCACCAATTAACTTTTGAGATGTAGGGTCGATAGATTGGCCTGTTGATGATAGTGCACGTCGACCTTGTCCACCACCACTATTACTTGATGCACCGCCACCAGTAGTTTTTTGTTGCGTGTTAGATTTGGACTCAGATTCGATTAACGCAGCACGAACTGCTGGGTCTAGTGATTTCCATAATGAGGAAATATCCTCGGGGATTGACGCCATTGTTTTGTTTGTTTTGTTATAATAAAGACGCCGCTATTTCTACCTATTGCAATGGATGGTGGAGGTTAATAGAGAGCTACTTAGCTAAGGTGATTACTTACATACATTTTAGATAGACTACTAAGTATCAGCCTCAAAGAAAAAAATCGAGATCTAATCTGAGGTAAAAAACCTGCCTAAATGTGGCTGTAAAAGTATGATGGATGGACTTACAATCATGCTGGAAGTGTTCATCAACTTGTTATACACATATACAATGCCAAACAACCACTATTGTAGCACCTACATGATGCCATACCCCCACTTGATGGCCAAACATTGCCTGGAAGTCGGCAGAAAATTGAGATCTGAGGCATGAAATCTGCCTACATGTGG
>Ga0214481_101326_pt1 | contig 10094 bp, 10 predicted proteins | sample M1_20Mar14CPVII9_4_FD_165057 | JGI IMG/M metagenome (GOLD analysis project Ga0214481, IMG submission 165057) | Marine eukaryotic communities from Monterey Bay, California, United States - M1_20Mar14CPVII9sort6BwellG10 | ecosystem: Environmental > Aquatic > Marine > Unclassified | place: USA...
TTTTGTGACAATTCTTATGGAGATTGATTGCAATACTCAGACATATGATAGATATGCACAAACAAGATATGCACAACAACGACAACATAATGTTAAGCGATTATTGACCACCATACAATCAAAGTATGAACAACAAAGGAGAAATATCTTATGCGACAATCAAATGATAGAGATGATTCTTGACTGGGGTACGAGAGGGGTACATAACAACGGATGCATACATACTGTAATAACATACGAATGGGAATAAATTGAGTTGGGTGGACAGATTATTGCTTGCTGAGATGAAAAGATAATGATACTAGTATAGGAAGAGAGCTTTACTGCTATTTCTTAGCATCTAAGGGAGAGTAACATACTGATATACACTCTTGCATATGTGGATACCACAATCCAATAAGAGAATGCACCTCAAAAAAGCACACTCAAGTGATATCAAGTGTATTCTAAGCATACCTCAGTACCAAATAATGCTTGTAGTATGTTTTGGAATCATTTGAATCCTCTCTCTCCTTTTCCCTTCTCTCTTTCCTTCCTTCCTCCTCCTCCCTTCCCTCCTCTTCTCTTCCCCCTCTTTTCCCCCCTTAAAAAATTCTCTCTTCCCCCCGGCCATCTCATTCAGTTCATCAGCTAGAGTTAGTACCCATAGAGATCAAAGATGAGGTATATTATTCCATAATCATGCTCGTTCATAACAGTAGTAACTGTTTATAGAGGATACCAAGGAGACTGAAATAATGCTATTTGGGATCCTTGTCTTTGAAAATTGAATAGGAAGTTTGCTCATCTTTCTGAATGAGAATGAGATCCACAGCTGAGCATATTGAAGTTTGTGGTCTTTTACTTCTTACATATATTCAGGTGATGCCATATGATTACTCTGAGTCGGCAGATAGAGAGGAGTGGAATGGAAAACAGTTTAAGCTAGAATGTACATATGATATGCACTGCACTTTTAGCACATGTAACATGCCGTAATTATACATTAAATATGAAGATCTATCTTATGCTGAAGCTTTGGTATCTCCTTTATCTGGTTTGTATCCAAACTCCCATGTGGTTTCGCCATTTGTCTCTTTCTTTTCTACAAATTGCCCAAGAGCCTGAAATGAATCATCTTGCTCGGCAAGGTACCCCATTCTTAACAATTTGATAGTAGTCGTGTCAGATGATTCCTTGATAACCTTTTGCATAAATGAGAGTAGATTGCCACTACTATCTTTATATCCTTCTAAGTCAACAAGTAATACATTTAACGAAGATGACCTATCCAATATGTAACGACGAAGTGCACTAATATTACCATTCCAACAAGAATGTGTGATCATTTATTATTTGTAGCCAACTCTAATTCAATTATATTGCAATCGTTCTGCAATCCACATCCGTTGTATGAGACTATCATTCGATTCAAAAGTTAATTCCGATACCCCAATACTGCCGTTTAATTCATCGTTAATCAATATCAATTGCAGTAGTATGATACAATTGTAATCTAGTGTTGATTGTAAGCACCTGTACCATTATCCAATCGGATACACTCCAACCCTCATGCAGACCAATCAAACTTGATATGCGGCAGAATATCTTCTTATATAGTTAATGTTGATTGTTGTATATTATAGTTGTTCTACCAGTATTGTTCCATGTAGAGAGTTGTCAATCTATCTTCAATGTTATTATTATAATTTATCGAGAGCGCGTACCTACGACATATGTGCAGCCTCATATAAAGAAATTGGAGGGTATATAATACCGCCGGTCGAAATAGTAATATATATTTGCAAAGGGGTTCATATATGCGAGTATCATACTGCCTTAGTCGTCGTAAATGGATTATCATTGCTCGGTATTATATCACTTTCTCATTTTTCTGGTTGGTCGATAGAAGTATAGATTTAGTGTCAACTACAGTAGTGGTAGTATTCATATTTGCAAGTATTGTAGAAGGATAGGTTCGAATTATGATACTGTATTGTGATGGTACTGGCCGTTGTATTTATGATGCATAGCGTAGGAGAAGATAAGAGAGGTGTAGCGTCATGATAAAGAGGTAAAAATGTGGACTTTGAGCATTTTACATTGCTATTTCACCGTATTTTCGTCAACTTGGTTACTTTTTCATAGCTTGGACTCCCAATATAACCTTATTTAGGGTTAAGCCAATGTTAATATTCAGCCAATGTTAAAAATTTCCCATCGAAGGAGCGAGAGCGATCACGTATCTTCATCGTTCGATCGCCAATTGCCGTGTGTCATTCTCCCCTCTTGCCTCTTGGCTCAATCAGGCTAATAATACTTAGTTCTATGGCGGCGTGGCAATTACAACAGCACATACATTATAAATATACATTGGTGCATATAAGGTAAATCGTCATCTTTAAGTGTTTTATGCACTGTTTCGGCATCACCAGCTTTAGGATACATAATAAGCTCTTCATAAAATAATAGTCGGTTCACCCTCTCAATATAATATTTGCAATACTTATCGAAGTATAACTTTACCACATTATATACACCTATGTCGTCTCCGGTAGTCATAGAAGTGATTGAACACTGTTGGACTAGTATTGAACCATACCTCGATATAATATCACTGATATCGGTCTCTAAATCATGCAACAAATTACGACAATTAGTTATTGATGAAGAGAGTGCAAAGATCAAGGCGTCAAAACTCACAGTGCCATCTCACTTAGACGATAATTGTCCATACGGTCCCATTTCTGAACATGGTCCGAGGTTATTGAACTTAGTTCATTTCCCATCCCTCAACAAATTAGATATCGCTTTCCCTTGGTTTTTCAGCTCAAGAAGAGATAATCAGACTTTAGAGAATAACTTTCCATTAGCACTACCAACATTGGCAAATCTATCTAAGGATGCCTATAATCTTGAGGAACTTGATATTTTTGTTAACGATTTGATAGTTTTTGAGGATAGTGGTAGACCTCAAGTTGCATATGAAACATTAAAACACAATCTCATACGTTGTATAAAACAAACTAATAAACTGAGGCATCTAAACATTTCGAATAGATGTGATAAAAGATACAGCACTGCCTTTTTTGATGCTATGGTGCCAGTTGTCAAAGCGGGAGTCTGTTTGGAGACTGTGTATATGCATTGTGGAGGTTCCCCAGCATCTTACTCTGAACATGCAGATGCTTTGCATGACTTTTTAGAGGCGGCTTTAAGTCTACAAAGCCTCAGACACTTTAGGATTAATGCCATGGTATTTGATGTTGAGTATGGCCCTCTCATCAATAAGAGATTGAAATCTTTTTGCTTGGTAATGGCAGGGCCCGGAAAATCCGATCTTCAATTACAACCTATTCATCGAATGTTATCACTTCTCTCCGAAGTTAAATCCCTTGAGATGTTGATGTTATGGCTTCCATTATCATACTGGAATCGTGACAATATCAGTGCACTGAGCACTTACTTAGAAATACAAAGGTCACCTGTATTTAAACAGTTCACAGTGTTATTAGATGGGTACAAGGATAGTAGTGGCGAGCTACTTTCGTTCATGCAAAAGGTTATCAAGGAATCATCTGACACTTCTGTTGATATGTCACAAATGGGCTACCTTGCCGAGCAAAATAATTCAGTTCGGGCTCTTGGGCAATACGTTGAAAAGGTTGAGAAAGATGGCGAAACTACATGGGAATTTAAATACAAACCCGATAAAAAGGGGGATGCAAAAGCTTCAGCATAAGATAGATCTTCATATGCAATTCATAATTCTGGCACGTAACTGTACTAAAAGTGTATGTGCATATCATATGTACATTCTAGCTTAAAATGCTTTCCATTTCCACTCCTCTCTATCTGCCAAACTCTACTCCGCTTAAGGAATCACATATGACATCACCTGAATATATATAAGAAGTAAAAGACTGCCAATAATATGGTATCATTCTCATTCGGGAGATGTGCAAAATCCTTTCTATATCTCCCAACTCTTTTTTCTAATCCCAAAATACATATAGTCTACTTCTCCATTGACATGTAAATCTATACTAACAAAACTCAATCAGTATCATATAACATGATCCAATAAGTAAACTAAACACTAAATTATTATACAATAATCCCATCCTTCTATTATTTTGCATATCATTTCCACCATTTGACAAAGTGGGCGCTGGAACATTAACAGGATCTATATCATTCTCATCAGGCGTAGGCTCCGGAGTATCCTTCGGCACCACCGGTGCAGCAGTTTCACCAATCGGCAGAACTCCTGGTAGCTCTATAACAGGTATTGATACCTCAAATCCAGTCTCGGTAGGTGAATATGTTGGTTTGAATGATGGTGATCGAGTAGGTATTCCCCGGCCTGTTAATGCATTAACATCTATTGTTGGTGATAAAGTTCGTATTAATGGTCCTTCGCCTACACCGTCTGAACCCATATTGAAGGGTGTTGGTACTGGTGATGAATCATCTTCTTGTGCTGTTACTGTGGTTTGTATTATAAGTAGTAGTAGTATTGATAATAGTATCATTGTCATTTGTTGTGAAAGTGTTCTCATTTTTGTTTGTGTATCTTTTTGATATCGTATACACTAATGAATCACCGACGATAATAAACACTGGTGTTTCTCTTATATTGTATTACCAAGGGCTTAGTATTGCAATTTGTAGCAGATTGTGTGGTTGGATTTATCAGTAGAGAAGTTGTTGTTAGGCGGCAATTTTCGCGGCAAAATCATAGAGAAAGATACGCGGCGATCAAACGAGGATACCTACTGTGTACAGCAAAGATTCTTCATGACAAATTCAGTACTGCCTTTCTCTCCTTTTTATCCACTGCCGACATGGCTGTTGAGCCCTCTCTTGCTTACTTTCATGTGAATTTGCAATCCAACCTGCTAGAAATATCAAGCATAGAATCATATCTCAAGCTAACTAAACAGCACAAGATAGACGACTTTCAAGATGAAGAATATAATCTCCATCATCGGACTACTACTCATCGTGGCCGCATCTGCCATCGACGATAATATCATTGCAAATGAATCATCATCAAAGCCTACTGCAATGAAAGAAGATAATCAACTAATACGTCGTAGGAAAACAAAGAGTGCCAAGTCTTCTGATTCTAGTGATGGCGGTGATAGTACTACCAGTGATGCGATACCATTCATTGAAGATACTCCCGACGATGCTTCGTCAATGTCAATGTCAATGTCAATGCCCAGCGGTGTCGAGGAGGATCCCTTTATCGGTCTTGCCGATTCAGATGCTAGTATGTCAATGCCCGATATCGATAGTGGTAGTGAGAGTACTGAAGAAAATGAGGAGGAAGATATTGTTGCATATGGTGATACAAAAGATGGAGCAACAACTGATCAATGGCATGCATTCGTGAGTGCATTGGATGCAACTCATGAGAGTTATACTCCTCCTGATACTAGTGACGAAGAGACAGATGAAAGTGATAGTACACCGCCGTCTAGAGCCGATAATCCATGGCATGATTTCATGAGTACGTTGGATGCTATTCATGAAAGTTATACACCTCCTCCCGCCGAAGACGAAAGTATAGAAGATACAGATGGGGAAGATACCACTGCAAGTATAGTAGAAGAAATGTCAATGTCTAGCACTACTGCCTCGTCCATGTCCATGCCACCTGGTGATGGTAGAGAAGATGACAATGATAGTGATAGTGGCAGTTCAAAGGCAAGGAAACTAAGTACAGCACACGACACTATTCATGGCCGTAAAACAAAGATTGGACTATCTAGAATGAAAACAAAGATGACTGAAGATGAATTGCCATGGGGAGATGACTCTGACTCTTCTATTTCTATGAGTATGTCAATTCGAGTTAGTGAAGCTGATATGGATACTGCTGCGGTTGCTGCTGATACTACTGAAGAAGTGCATAGTATGCCGAATTCAAAATCAAGTAAGGGAAAGACATGGAAGACTAAATCTGCCAAGGCTAAATCGAGCAAGGCTGATGATCATAATGTCATGTCGATGCCTCATTCAAAGTCTGGTAAGGCGAAATCAAGTAAGAGGCTTTAAGATAGAACAGATGGAAGTGTATGTCGGAAAAGTGATGTGGGTGTTCATGATTATAATGTTAGTTTAGGTGTGCGAAGCATGTGATGTAAAGATTATAATCAAATTAGTGAGTTTAAACTTATGACAAGGTCGAAACTAAGTCGAAAAGGGAACCTTTTCTATTTGTCTCTCGTCCGATTCAGTGACAAGTTGGATGTTCACATGGCCATCGCCTTCTCTACCTGAAACTTGACGATCTACATCGAATGCAGAGTAGGCAATGTATGAGCCGCCGCCAAGCCACCTGTAGCCCATGTAGTCCATACCAAGCACCCCCTGGTTGTAAATAAAATAAACTTATTCGGATTAGACGCCTGGTCAACCCAACTGAACGGTAGTGCACTTCCCGACGACATCGTTGAGGCAATGGTCCAACTTGGTAAATTGAACTTACCCCAAGATATTATCAAGGTCGATGCTAAGAATTCCCCGACACAAATGTCAGATATTAACAATGAGGTACTCAAGGCTGCATTAGTTGGTCATATTCGTCCGGGAGATAGTGTTCGTAAAATCCTATACTCGGAGGGTTCTAAAAAGTTCTCTCTCAAGGATCGTACTGAACTATACGATTTGATCATGCTAAACCCCCGAGGTTGGTGATTTGAATTACGTTCTTAAGTTGGAACGGTATTATCCAATACAACTCACACTACGGCGTAGTTTGGATAGTTTATCTGCCAATCATAATGCACACATCTCGAGTAATCCCTTGATTGATTTGAAGAAGTTGGATTTGAATAAGAATAGGTTGGTAGGCTGTGATTTATACTGGGACGGGTTCTCAAATGGGTTACATCTGTTGACGAATCTGAAGGAATTGAAATTGGATGACAATAACATAGGTAACACAGGGTGTAAGGCATTGGCAAAGTTGTTAAAGAAGAGGAGGTTTCCACTCAAGAAGTTGTCTCTACGACAGAATTCAATTGATGATGAATGTATATTCATACTCACCAAGGCATTACAGAAGAATAAGTCACTCACGACGTTGGACTTGTACAACAATAACATTACAGAAGTTGGATGGGATTATGTGTCAGATTTGTTATGTAACAAGAGGGGAATCGAAGCTACGCACACATCCAACCACACTCTTAAATCATTTGGTGTGGCAGACTGGAGTGCTGCCGGATCATCACCAAGTCCTACCGAACCGGCAAGTGTTACGGCATTGCTAACGATGAACAAGACTGCTCCGTCCAAGACTCGTGCTGCCAAAGAAAAGGTATGGAAGACATTCTTCAAGGCTAATAACAACACATTCGATATGCAACCGCTACTCGAGGATAGTGTCAAGATTATGCCACACATCCTTGCCTACTTTGCCATGCGGAGTTCATTTCCAAGTGAGGAGATTCGGTTTCGAAAGTTATATCACGTACTACGGAATTGGAATGTCCCCGCCTTGTTTGATAACTCTTCACCGGAGAGTGAACGACTTGGAAAGAAGATATCAGCTTTGGAAGAAAAGAATGCTAGTATGGAATTGTTGGTTAAGAGGTTACAAGCTGAGAAGAGTCAACTCAAGCAAGAGAATAAGGTTGTAGTGGATGAGTTAAGGGGAGAGATACAAGGGTTGAAGAAGGAGAGGGAGGAGATGGAAGAGGTATCAGATCCACGAAAGTCCAAGAAGAGAAAAGTATCACCAAATAAGTAGTGGAGTTGAGAGGTATTGATCATCTTTTGATAGAGGCATGGTTTCAAGCAGAGCTGTCGAGGGGGGCTTTGTCTCCTGTTCTGCATCGTTGTGCCAAGCTCAGATAGATACAATTAGTAATTACAAAACAAATTAGTCCACTGATGCAAGTACATATCTTCTCATTACGACTTAGATTACTTAAATTTATTGTCTACCCTTGTCTACCTCATTTGCAAATTATGTTCGTGTTCTTTGAGGAGACAGTAACATTCCTATTCCTAATTCAGTGCGACAACTTCGATTTGACATACCTAATCACCCTTGTTGGTCCAGGGAGCAGACTGTACATCACTTTGAATATCAACAAGCCCACCAGTGTGGCTGTAGGTGCCTAGATCATTGAAAATATCCAAATCATATGTTTGACAGAGTTCAGGATCATCAAGCCTAATCCTGTCCGTGGTGTAGAAAGTGTTACCATCACCATCAATCTTCGCAGCTCCGAGGAAATCGAGAGGGTTAACATCCCTAGTAAGGAAACTCAAGGTACCTTCAGTAGGAGCTGTCCAAGGTCCGGAGTAGATGACTGCAACTCCTCCATCTTCAAGTTCGATAAAGTTGAGGCAATTGATGTCAGCTTTGACCTGAAGCGTTTCTTCCCCAATTCTTGTATCGTAAACCCCCGTAATGACATCGAGTATCGAGGAAGGTACCCGATACTGTCCCATCTTCATACTGTTGAGCAATTAGACGATGGTTTTGATCACAACCAGGATTCTCATCGATGGGTTCACATGATCCATTATCCGACCCTACGACTTTGACATATGCCGTCACCGGATTCTCATTCTTACCCTTCTTCCTCCGAAGAAGACGCCCATTTGTATCATCGATATCTTTAACGTCAAGTTCATTCTATGGGTGTATTCAAAGAGATTCGTTAACCTCAAAGATGATGGGGCCACATGAGGTCATATGAAGAGAAACTGATGTTATTGATGTGAAGATGTCCTGATGTTGTGATTTGACGCTCCTGTTTACCATTGGTGCCGGTTCGGTGACATTTCCAGATGGACGCAGGCTCATCACTGACATTCTCGTAGCCTCTATTTCTCCTAGTCTACAAAAGTGGCGCAGATCATGCACTATATAGTTGATTGTCCTAATTTATACTTTAAATCTCCATTTACCTCATCCTGAATTGAAAGAGGCCACTGAAAACATATTATGTCACTAACTGTTGTCATCTGACCCCTCTCTTTCCCTCTCTTCTCTTTCCACTACTACCACTCTTCCCACAATGCCGCTCGTTCTGTTCTGTAGTTGACATGGTACTATCCGATATACTATCCACTTCTGATATACTCTCAACACCCACAGAATTCTGTTTATGATCATAGGTATCATCAGCAGACAACATCATTGAGTCCATGTCACTACCCTCGAGTTCAATGGTATCACTCTCCTCTCCTCCTTCTTCGGTATCGTCTTCTTCGTCATATTCATCTTGACTTGTGTACTCTTCTACATCCTCCTCTTCTTCCGCATCCTCTTCCTCTTCAGAATCTTCATAACAAACTTCTTCTGTACCCTCATCTTCACTCTCACTCTCGTCATCATCGTCATACTTGCCATTGTCCGGTGTAAAGTATTGTACACCTCCACCATACACACCACGGCGATTCGAGGCCACGGTATGCCTACTCTTCTCGAAATCATCCTTGGAATTATATGTTGATGCACCAGATGTGGTAGTCTCATCTCCATACTCACTTGGAGCATCGACTGGTCCGTCATAATGATCAGAACCATCGGTAAGTAGCAATTGCTTCCCTACCACATTATCATTACCATAGACATTTAGTTCGTCGGCGGGTACACCCTCCATAATTGCCAGTAGGCAACGTTGTTTCTCCTCCTCTTGTTGAGCTAGGAACTTTTCCGAGTATGACTTGTAAGTGCCGCGGATTGTTTTACCAAGTGAAGTACGTGAGGTTTGTACAGATGTGTCTGTACTTTGACTTGAGTATAGTGATGATGAGCACTCGGTCGATGTTGATTGTTTGTCTTGAGAACTTGACGCGACGGACGAGGAACTCCTTGTTTTCTTCTTTGTCTTCTTCTTCTTCCTTGGCTTGGTAACGGTATCCACATATGGATCGGCAACAGCCGGGGTATCAGTGATTGTCTTCTTGAGGATCATGACAAGTTTTCCCTTTCGATATCTTTGTTTGACCTTCTTCTTGGCTCCGCCCTGTGTATGGTGGAGGTGTACAATACTTTACACCGGACAATGGCAAGTATGACGATGATGACGAGAGTGAGAGTGAAGATGAGGGTACAGAAGAAGTTTGTTATGAAGATTCTG
>Ga0214481_101329_pt1 | contig 10039 bp, 8 predicted proteins | sample M1_20Mar14CPVII9_4_FD_165057 | JGI IMG/M metagenome (GOLD analysis project Ga0214481, IMG submission 165057) | Marine eukaryotic communities from Monterey Bay, California, United States - M1_20Mar14CPVII9sort6BwellG10 | ecosystem: Environmental > Aquatic > Marine > Unclassified | place: USA...
AGTCCTTCCTCATTTGTCTTGATATTATCAAAGTGTTTCTCAAGTGCCTTTTCCATTGAACGACGAGCGGTAAGAGCATTAGCTCTACGGACTTTCTCTCTTGACGAGTATGCCCCCGATTCGGTTAGTAGCATACTGGAATCAACATCGCGAGATACCATCGATTCATTGGCCAGGTTTGGATACTATGATCAAGCTATTGCTGTGGCATCTGGTGTCTCCTCCAAAAGGAAGGGATTGCCCGGTGGAGTTGACCTGTTTGATGATGCACTCAAGTACATTTTGATCACCTATCTTGTACCAGCAGCTGTCAAGTCTTCCTCCAAAACTGATGCTACCAACAATGGAGTCCTTGAAAGTTTACAATCAAGATCAAAGATTTCACAGATCCGTACAGCATCCTCCGCCTGTGCACTCGGGTCATCAGGAGTGCAATCTACATCATCCCGATCTTCACTGGGTGGAAGAAATGCCTTACAATCTACAATGGCAATGGATCTCTTACAGCAATATACTACTGTTTATTCCAAGAGATGTCATAGATTAGGTTTGAATGTGGCTGATGCAATTCTCAAAGAAGTGTCTGAATTGCCATTATGGTTAAGAGATCTGTGTATGTTTGACGTCACCAGCTCTGGGAGTAGTAAGAATGGTCTTTTTGCTCAGCGAAATGATGGACAGGGCAGAGCTGCTGTTGCAGATCCTACTGCTTTGATGCGTTTATATATCAAGCATCATCAGTATGGAGAGGCATGTGGAGTAGTTACTTCCATCCTCTCTACTGAACAGAGCAATGATTCATCTACTCGTTTGCCTGAAAAGGGCAATATTGTGAATGTCCCATATGATCTGATTGATATGCTCTGGGATATGATTGAAAGTATTATCACTTCTAATTCTTCCAGTACATCACCTGATGATGTCAAGTCTCAAGTTCAAGCATTAATCAACAAGCGTAGTTCAATGGAAAAGGCACTTGAGAAACACTTTGATAATATCAAGACAAATGAGGAAGGACTAAAGAGTGCAAGACGATTAGTTAATCCATAGCTAAATCTTATCTTACTTCCTGTTGATCTTGCTTCTTCCTTCTTGCTTCTTTTTATCTGATAGAAGTTAGAGCTACTTTGACCTATCCGCCTTGTTTGTTCAACCGATATATTGTAAAATAGTATCCTTCACCGGCCCGGGTACCTCAATACGACACGAACTACGGGTCATAGGTTGTTTCTTTCCTTGACCAATCATACATTTCCATAAAGCAAGCTCTAATATTGTTGTTGCCTCCTTCAACTCATAGTAAGTTATCATTGCAACAATGCGGTCAATACTCGCCCTTATTCTTTTCCAATGCTGGTCCCATAAGACCTCTGATGCTTGGTTCTCACGTGCTGTTGATCCAATATACAATGAATGCATACGTGCAGTAGGCAATACAATTTCGCCTTCCCTTCTCTCTAAACCACCTTGATTTATATCTAGCTTGATTTCAATATCTGTGTATCCAGCTCGAATGATATCATCTACCCGAGCCGAAAGACTAGGAAATTTGATATAACTTAACAAAGGACATTCGAATGCTGACCTTTCTATCCTCTGTATCCCCTCATACATTGTTACTGATCTCAAATTGCTGCATTTGTAAAATGCCCAATGACCAATTTTGGTAAGAGAAGAAGGTAATTGTATACTTCCCAAGGAAGTGCACGAGGAGAAAGCACGGAATCCAATGTTTTGCAAGCCATTATTAAACACCAACTCCCTCAAATTACAGCATTCTCTGAAAACTGACGCATCAATATCCGTGACTGTAGAGGGAATACTGACTGATTCCAATGAGGTACAGTCGTCAAATGCCTGCTCGCCTATCTTTTGCAACCCTTCATTGAGTACTAACTCACTTAAATTTTTGCAACCAAGGAATGCTAAACTCTCAATCTCAGTAAGCGTGGATGGACATATTATACGTTCTAATGAAGTTTGATTGAATGAAGCCTCATTAATCGTCTCCAACCCTTCGTTAAACTCAACAAACCGCAAGGATCTGCAATGCAAGAATTCTCTATCGCCAGCACCACTTTTAACATCTGGGTGGAATCTTATCCTTGCCACTCCACTATCGTAGGCTGATGGTACAGATCCTCCCCCTGTATACAGCCACTCCCTTTCCATATCTTTGGGATTGTGAGGATTTCCCCTTATGTCTGTTTCCACATCCGCTTTTATCTTCTTTTTGCTTGACATGTGAAATTATGTAAGAAGTTATGTCTTATCTTTATTATCTCGGAAGACTAGTTATAAACTATTTAGCAACCAAACACCACCACTATTGGAAAGATTAAAAACTGATTAAATCACTAAACCAGAGTATACCAAACCGATTTTGATTTTATTAGGGGCGTTTATATGAGTACTGTAAACAATGAAAGTATTGTATTGTACCCCTCGAGTGTAAAGAAGACTAAAAAAACCAAAATGTAGAGTGGTATCCTTTTATGAGAGTAGAGAGCAATAAGACTAATGCCGCTACTCTCCATATTATTATTATCATATTATTTGACGACCTACCCACTACCCTGTCTTCATTATTCATATACTATTGGTAAGTTTAGTAGTTTTTGAGTATGTTTGGTTGGGGTAGGAGGGGGCGATAGGGATCATATGTAACATTTATTTTGTATGAAGTACTTTTTGGAAAAAGTGATGTTCTAACTATACTTATACACACAATAAAAGACCGTGCGATCTGTATATCGAAACTCTGCTGTATGGCGTTTGATATTGTTCTTCATCCTCTTCACTATTTTAGTTGCAATACGTGCACACTCTAACATATCTAATCATTACATAACTGTTTACACATTACATAGCACCAAGACATATTATCAAAATGGGTACTGCATCCTCATCATCTGCTGGATCAGATGTATCAAGTACTCGTCCTGCACCTCAAGCTCCAGCCGCGACACAAAACACAACATCGTCTCAACCACCAAATAAAAAGTTAACATCAATCGATGTTCCATCACTATTATCTATTTATATAAAGTCTTCCTGCAGTAAAAAGCTTAATGACAACCTCCTCCTATTGAAAAGCGCCGGTGAACCAGGCATTGCTGGTATTGAAATAGGGAAAACTGTTGTGCCTGGATTAAGAGATAATTATGTACCAGTCCGTTTGGAATTCATGAATGAGGAAGAATTGCAAAATACAATTAAGTGGATTCGAGGTTTGATCGGATCGGATAATGTTACTTGTGAAAGGCCAACACAACCACAAAGACAAGAATATAAAGAACAAAATGAAAATAATGATCAGGAAAAGACAATATACGTTAAGCGTCCCCACAGTATTTGGAAAAAGACGAACATAATACTTGAATCAGGTTTGAAAGATATAAAAACTGCAAATCAAGTGTCTGACGAGATTGGTATTGATATGACTGATATTGAACTACTAAACGACTATTCAATCTATCGTTTAATAGGTAGTGAGAAAGCTATACAAAATGCAATGAAAATGATTCAAGATACAATCGGTAAGGCAAATATTAATTGTGAGAAGCCTACAGCAAACATACAATGGAACGAGAAAACGTTGCTATATAATAAACTGTCTATGGCGGAACAATTAAATATTATCTCCAATCACATCTATCATAAATATTCACATTATGCGACAAAGGTTAAAGATGAGGTTATAGAGGTACTTTTAAATATGGAAAGATCCAAATTAGGTTATTTCATCAGAGATCCCAAGACACTTGATGACATGGTCAAGGCTATAGAGCTAATGAACACTCCCAATAAACACAATCCATCAGAAAAGACAATCTACGTCAAGACATCTGTCACAAAGAAGCTCAATGGTAATCAGGGGAGAAAGATTAAAGGATTGATAAACAGATCAGGCGTCGAAGATATGCAAATTGAAAGGAAGACAGATCAGCCGACAGTCATGTACAAGATCAAAGCATCAAACGGAGAGACTTATGTACCTGTGCATATAAAAGGGAGCGAGGAAGCTGTACAAAAGGCACTTGTATTAATCCAAGAAGCTGTTGGTAAAGAGAATGTGGAAGAGGAGATTGAGCTGCTACCTTCCAAATCATCTTCGAATACAGGAAAGAATCCTGACCTGCCTCCTGCAGCAAAGAGTCCCGATCTACCTTCTTCACCCAAAGCAAAGAATTCCGATCAGCCTCAATCAAAATATGAAAATGACGAGATACTCAAGGGTGTGGTGGCCTTTAAGGAGGTACTCACATCTGCTAACACAACTGATGCTAGAAACAAAATAGTTGAGGAACATTTCTATGCCCTTATCAACAAAACTCAGCCGGAGCTTCTAGCAAGAAAGATTACCGATATGCTGTATGATGAAGACAACTCCGACTTATTGCAAATCTATGAACAGTATTTCTATGGGGATCTATCAGCACTTGAGGACAAGATTCAATCATCAATAAAGAAGATCGAGGGTGACAAACGAGCGGCCCGGAATCGTAAGAAGAATGCCAAGAAACGTCAACGGAAGAAAGAAGAGGCTGCAGCGAAAGCGAAGACAAAGCAAGCAGAAGAAGAGACAAGACTTAAGGAGGAGGTAGAGGCTAGGGTAGCAGCAGAACAAGCTGAACAGGAGAAAGCTAAATCTGGGCAGTTTGAACTTGTCAAGGCTGTATCATCTAAAGATGCCTTTGTTTGTTCTAAAGTTCTGGAAGAAGACGATGATACCCTATCTAATATGAATGCCGCTTCTCAAGAAGTCGTTATTTGTAAAGCAGACGAAGCAACCGCCGGTGAATCGACTGCACCTCTCAATGCAATGCCAGTCCAGCCGCTACAAGAAGCTGCTCCTCTCCCAAATGAGACGCATATTATCCCAACTGGTACAGATGCCGCTACTAAAGAAGACGATATGACTGACGAAGCAATCGCCGGTGTTATCCAGCCACTAAAAGAAACTAATCATCTCCCAAATCAAGATGAGGATGTGCCTGGAGTAACGGAATGCATATCTTCAACAACTCAAGATTACAACAAGTCAGTACAGGAAGAAGAAGATTCCGTATTTTCGAAAATCGGAATCAAGCCTACTCAAGGTATGGCAACCCGTGAAACAATAACTGAGTCGTCTGTGTCAAGCGTCAACAATGAGAGCAAAGCACCCAAGGCACTATCTACTGTCGATAAGAATGAGAATGATCCACTACTCAACTTCCTAAGATCACAACATACCTGCATCAAAGGCAGTGTGGAAGAATTCTATACTTGGCTTGTTGAATCTGAAGACATTGACTCGATGACGGCCTTGTAAGAGGCGGTAAGCGAGGAAGAATATCTCAACAATACAATGAAGAAGGGCAATGGTAGTTCTGGGGTTAAGGGGTTCAAGCTTAAGCCATTTCAACGAGCTGTAAGGGAATATAATACCAAGTCTAATCAAAGTTTACCTCAATGCCAAATGAAGAATCTATCTGAGACATTGGAGCCTCCTGATGAGCTCGTATGCCCCATTAGTCTCGTCCTCATGACAAACGATCCAGTTGTAGCGGCCGATGGTATCACTTATGAACGTTCGTCTATTGAAGATTGGTTCAAAAAGAGTAAGGCAAAGGGCAGCAGTATTTACTCACCAGTTCATGGTACCGAGATGGATAGCCTTGCGTTGATGCCAAATATTGGCATTAGAAACATGGCAAGGGCATTCAAAGACGAGAATAGGGGGAAGAATGACTAAGGAATCACGAGAGGGGAAGATTTATCTTATAGATGTTTGCATATAATTCAATCAATTCATAAGCAAGTAAACCTATTTTATCTACTGGGCAATAGCAACACGTATACCTACTTAGACACAAGGTCAAACATCTTATAATCACCGCTATATATCTAAAACGTAGGATACCTTTGTTGGTAATTATCATTTGACTTGATGACGCTACTCTCTATTTATTATTGACGACCTACCCACTACCCTATCTTCATTCTTCATTGTATTAGTAAGTTTATTATCGGCTTTTTGGGTTTGGTTGGGCTTAGGGATCCGCATCATCATGTATCTTTCTTTATATACTTTTTATTTACTTTATTTATTGGAAGGAGTGAATATGTGTATTGGACGTGGATTCTAAACTCGGTTGATTACATATGTATTGTTGCTTTATTAACCGGTGGATGGTATTTGCAATTTATTGTGCATCTTTTGTTCTCCTCGAATATGTCTCTAGTCGTCATCCGTCATACCCGCGCACTCTAACAAATCTCTCATACTGTTACACATACGATACAGCTCCAGACATAAACTAATACTACTAATAAAATGGCACGTGCTGCATCCTCATCATCACATCGAAGGATGAATTCAAATTCATCACGTCAATCATCTTCTGGATCTGCTGTATCATCAAGTAGCCGGCCTTCACCTCCAGCCGCCACACAAAACACAACGTCATCATCTCAAACTACACCAAATAAAAAGTTAACATCAACATCGACACTACCATCACTATTATCAATACCATTAATGATATTACATTACATTTATCGATTACTGAAAAGTCCATTTGATATCTTATTATCAAATAATAAAGATAATCAACATACCAATAATAAGCTAAGTGATGATAAAACTAAAGATGCTAGAAACTTTCTAAGCATTAACTCTAACCCAAACTCTGAAGAAGAAGAAGAGGAAGAATATCTATCAGTAACAGCCTCACCCGCCCTAACAACACTATTAGATACAACACTCTACTCAGCATACGAAGCAGAATTAGTACCAACAATTACCTCCGCCTCAAAACTACTTAATGAGTTCCTAATATTAAAAGAAACATCTGCCACACTATTAAAGGAATGTAAATATGCAGTAGGTGTGCCATTCAGTGGTGGACTAAATTTATATAAGTATAATGTTCATTGGCCTATCAATGAATATGGGCAGAAAGCTAGAACAGAAAAGTTAGTTGCCATTGGTGCATCTGTCTACAATGGTGTATTTTTAGGTGAGGGTGCATTTGTTAATAAGATGGGTAAGGCACATGTTAAGGGTACAAATGTTGGTACGGAGCAAATGTATAATAATGAAATATCAAATTGGAATGAATTTGAAACGTAAGTTTTTTTGTCAATCTTGGATATAGCTCTTGTTCATTTATGCGCTCTCAACTTTCTTTTATATGTGTAGATTACAAGATTTTGCAAAGCAATGTTACTTGGCGGCAAATGAGGCTATAACCAAATTAAGTACTGATCGATTAAGTGAAAGTGCTAATTTATCATTGGTGGACTCATTAAATGGTGGATTGGATGGTGGTGAAAGTGGCAATGTATCGAATAATGATGGTACTTTTCCATCAACGTCAAGTTCAAGTCAACAGTCACCAAGTCCAATGGGTAGTACCTCACCAGCCGGAACGTCACTATCCTCATCAGGCCAATCATCCTTTGTTACACCCACAGATGCAGGCATAGGACGATGTTACAACTCTCAACCACGTCGTGATACTTGGGAATCACCACGTCTCTACTGTCCCGACTTTCATTGGGCAGACGAGGCAATCGGAGGCTGTCTACGATTATTAAAGACCTTATACAAACTTCGTTTCGTATCATTAGTTAATACACATGGATTAGAACGATATACTAACATCAATGTTAGATCAAATAAAGATATACCCGAAGAAATGGGATGTGTATTAACTCCACCAACCGAAGCCGAGAATTATCCACATGTTTTCCCATCACTGGAAGCAATACACTCATTGCAATATCTAATATCGGAATTGTTACCTAATACTATTCCCAATGCTTTAAACCAATTTAGGGCCGCTGTGGAATCCAACGCGGTAGTTTCGAAACGATTGTATTTAGTAAAATGTGAATATAGAGCACCGATGCGTGCATTGTGGGAAAGTTATATGAATTTAAATGCCGCACCGAAGATTGATTTGGTCGAACGATATTTACGAGATTATCATAATACGGGAAGTGGTGATAGTACGTCAGGTGGAGGTGGGGGTAAGGGTTCTGGTGTAAGGAGGAAGGGATCTGCTGAAGCAAAGAAGTCACCACTTCAGCAGCAACGTGAAAAGTTGGAGGTGAGCTAAGACTTATGCCTTCTTTCTCTGTTTAATACTGTGTATCTCACATCTTTTTTCTTCATACTGCCATTCTAGAAACAAATGACTGAAAAATGGAAGAATCCTGCCTTCGTCGAGGCATTACAATTAGAAAGATGTTGTGAACGGATGGAGTTGGAAATGTCTCAAATGTTATTACCATTGTCTAATCTAGCCGCTGAGATTATGAATGTATGGAAGGGTAGGATTCGAGCTGTGGCGATGGTAGAAGGGGTGGTTGACGATGAAGACTTTCCTGCCGATACACTTGAGCCGCTAACATCTAACTTTAGTTGGGCGGAGGTACCGTATATGAGAGAATTACTCAGGGTGAGTGTTATTCGGTCAAGTACAAAAAATATACTTTTGAATGTTGCGATTTGCTAACCTTTAATATATCTTCCTCACATTGTCACATTAATACAGAGGCTCAAGTCTATCTTAAGACGTAAGCCAGATGTGGACGAGTCAACTGGCATCCGACCACTCTTACTTGACCTCCAAGATATTCCTCGTCATAATCAGGGCCCAATAGACTCATCTCTTGAAATCCCATTCTATCCCAAACCAAACATTATTGGTGACAAAAGCTTCTTTGGGGAGATGACCGACGAGGAGTTTGCAGAGCACGAGCCAGAGTTCACTAATCTTGAACATTTTCTGTTTGAGGTTCGTAAACTTCTTGAACAGCTCCGCATCCCAAACATGCCATTTATAGTAGAAGAAAGGGGAAGTAAGGGAAGCAAGAATACACTGCTTGCTCTTCTTGAGCAGGTTGAGGAAGTTTGGGATGAAGACATGTTCCGTGCACAGTTTAAAGATTGGTTTGATATGAATGAGAATGATCCACTACTCGTCTTCTTAAGATCACAACATACATGTATCAGAGGCAGTGTTGACGATTTCTATACTTGGCTAGTCAAATCGGAATATATTGACTCTATGACGGCCTTGAAAGAGGCTGTTTGTGACGATGATTACTACAATGATACAATGAAAGTCGGAAGTGGCAGTTCTGGTATCAAAGTGTTCAAACGGAAGGTATTCAAACGAGCCTTATCAGAGTATGAAGAGAAGGGGAAGAAGAAGGCACCAACAACCAATCATAACGAGCCTCCTGAGGAGCTCGTATGTCCCATCAGTCTTGTCCTTATGACAAATGATCCAGTTGTTGCCGCTGATGGTATCACATATGAGCGTGTATCGATTGAAGAATGGTTTAAGAAGAGCAAGACAAAGGGTAGTGCTATTTACTCTCCAGTGCATGGCACGGAGATGGAGAGTATGGTATTGACACCAAATATTAGCGTTAGGAACATGGCAAGAGCATTCAAAGACGAAAAATAAGGGAATAATGTCTAGATGTAGTTTCATATAATTCAATAGGTTCATATTCTCTCTTCACTATACTGCTCAATCATTACTTTACTCAGCCTATAGGTAATACCTCGCCTGATTCGATAAGCTGATGACCAAACACCCCAGGTAGTCCCGATAATTTGGGAAATTCTAGGCAGTGCTTATTTGGCTTTGCAACGATAATCCCTTCATTCAACTCCCTATACCCAATATCAAATACAATCTGCGCCAAGACTTTGTACCGAGCATTAAGATCTGCTCGGAGAGCCTCAAGACGTTTGTGAACACGTTCTAATTGATCTTTGGAGGCCATGGCTATAGACAGTTCAATCTCTGCCTCACGAATAGTCTTGGAGAGCTCGGACAAGGTAGTTGCCGTGTCCTCTTGATCATCCGTGGTGGCATCAACACGGCCAGCATTCAGCTTCTGTTGACGAGTTACCATATCAAACCAATCTTTAAACTGTGCACGGAACATGTCTTCATCCCAAACTTCCTCAACCTGCTCAAGAAGAGCAAGCAGTGTATTCTTGCTTCCCTTACTTCCCCTTTCTTCT
>Ga0214481_101332_pt1 | contig 10020 bp, 11 predicted proteins | sample M1_20Mar14CPVII9_4_FD_165057 | JGI IMG/M metagenome (GOLD analysis project Ga0214481, IMG submission 165057) | Marine eukaryotic communities from Monterey Bay, California, United States - M1_20Mar14CPVII9sort6BwellG10 | ecosystem: Environmental > Aquatic > Marine > Unclassified | place: USA...
ATAAACATCAAAAGTCATTTGATGATGTTAAAAAGGCAATAGCAAGAGATGTGCTACTAGCATATCCCAACTATTCAGAAGTGTTTGAAATATATACCGATGCATCGTCGAGACAACTCGGTGCAATTTATCTGATACTCAAAAGAGATATTGAGTAACTGAACTAGAGCTACTCTTAGTATGCAAGTACAATTTTCTACTTCAAACACATAATCAACATACAAATAATTCCATTAACTTTCTGATCGACTCTCTGTAGGGTGTCTAAAGGAGACATCTAGTATGGGGACAACGTATTAAAGTCTATACCGACCGAGCTCGACTCGGAGGAAAAGAGATTTTCTAAGCGGGGGAAAGAGAGCTCGACTAAATATTTAATACAATACATTTGGATTAGCAAGTGACTATGTATACCGATGGAGATTACTCTTGAGGAATACGGCCCTGAAATTGTCTATATTAAGGGTATAGATAATACGGTTGCTGATGAAATAACCCCGACGATAACATAAAGTGTCTATGCGATGTTATACCTAATAATCATCTAATGCAAACATTCTCACAGGTGCGTGAAAGCGAGATGACATTGGCCAATGATCTCTTTGCAAATGCCACAGGTAGTAACGCACACACTACTCAGGGTTAGGGTTAGGGGATAGTCAAAAGTTGTTGTTTTCTACTACTAGTTACGAATACTGGAGGATGATAAAGACCTGCCAAAACATATTAGTAAAATAAACCAATGATAAGTTGGCTTAGTTCCTAGAGTGTGAACTGAACTAGTGCCACAAAACCCAGGTTGTTTTCAAATTAAGTAAACCCTAACTCTTCATTCATTGATACCACTTTTGGCTGATCATGATATGCCCTCCATATCTCTACTGGAGTGACTATTGTGCTACTAATAGTTGAAACAAATACTTGTTTTGCGCTCGCCATCATATATTGTTGAATTATTGTCGTGACAGCTGGGTGGCTCTGATTATACTCTCTAGTGGGCCAAATTTTAACTGAACTTTCAATCCAACCAGTATTTTTGCTAATCTCGTTCATTATGGGGTGTCCAAGAATGAGAGCATGAGACACACCAAATTCTTTCATTTTCCTTTTCACGAATCGTCCAAGTTTTCTTTCCAATGAATTCCCTGCAATCCCAAGCCCATGAATTTTATGACCGCAACAGCATAAGTCTAGAGTGAACTCATCAGAATAACTTGGCCGAAAACAATCATCCCACAGCCTCAAATGTATGGCTATAAAGTTTCCTCCTCCTCCAGGGATAAGGCCCATAAGTTCTAACTGTACAATTGCGTTGAGGCGAATCCAATTGGCAGGAAGATATGGTTCCACAGGATCCATAGAAAAATGCTGCAACCATGACTCCTGTGCATTCAATAAAACTCTTCTTCCTCCTGCGGCTTTGAAAATCGCGACTGTTGATCCTGGAGAAATAATTCCATTGGTAATACTATTACTTAGAAAGGGAAATATGTCATCACTTGTTGGAGCTCTGTAAATTAGAGCATTGTCAAAAAGGACTCCTGCTCTTTCAAGATAGCCCTCAAAAGAATCGAAGCTAGAATTGTCCATAATTACAACATCTACATTTGTTTTCTTCTCTAGAAGTGGAAGTATCAAAGTATTTGTATTGCGACCCACCTCATACAGTGAATTGAATGGCAAATGTTGTTTGTAACCTCCTAACACCTTCTCGTCGAATTCGTGATGATTCTCATCAAAAGAATGATCTATGAAAGGATAAGGTAGGCGAGAGAAACAAAATTTGGTTCACACGTGCACAGAAAACTTACGGGGCATCATAACTGGATCTAGGATTTTCAAATTATGCTGGCGACAAAATTCAAGGATCCACACTAAACCGATTAGCTGGTTGTTAGGACCACCTTTAGCAACAGGGAGAACATTCAAATCTAGTGCAGGTATCATGTTAATGTCTTTTGCCTCCAACAAAAAATCATTACGGAATTCTAATAATGAAGGAGGAGTCATGGTGTTGCTGGATTTATTTGTTGAATCTTTCTTCTCTGACGATCCAACTATACGTATACGAGGGAATGCTCCGAAGAAACCCATGAAGTATCCCGATGAAAACACTAATAGTGTAGGAGGCAAAATGGTCTTCTTCATTATAACTTTTTGAAAAGCAGAGATGTGTTTATTTCGCTATTAAATGTAGAACTTTCAATGGTATTGAACTCAAATCCTTGTGAATCAATGATATGCCCGTCTCTCCTCTATTTGCACACTGCGCAACGGCCTCACTGGCGAGATCCGTGCTGCCTGAATGGCTAGCAGCCAATACTCCGATTCCTGCCTCTATCCTTTTGATGACTCCAACCATATTATGATGTCGCTTGATAATAACTATCCAAGCTTCCGCCTGTATATGTATATTGAGGTTGTGCTGTCTTACACCGACACTATTCCAGTATCCCTACTCAGGGCTCGTCCTCGTTTAATGCTTTACCATGCCTTTATTGGTTTATCTCTAGAGTGAGTGATAAGTGAGATATCCGTGGTAGAAATTTTTACAGACATTCCTCACCCAATGTCGACACGAGATTGCTGAGCAGGAAGCGGGCAATGAGTTTCAAGTTTCTCTTATTGATAAGAGGAACCACTTCTTCCCCACGTTACATACCAAGGTGAAGCGTTGCTCCAACATCGAGGGAGCTGACTTTAAGGAAAGAAGTACAACACAATCTTCTAGTACTTCTGTTCAGTTCAACGCCAAGGCCGATGATGGTGAAATGTACGTCCCAGCTGCTGCTACTGCCACTTCAAGTACTTCATCTACTGCAAAGCGTACCTCGACTATCAGTCATCAGCAAATAACACGTGTGTCTAATGCTATTGCTGGTATGGCTATTAGTAGAGGCCAAGATTGTGCTAAGACTGTATTGGGTGTAATGTGTCAGATCGAGGGAATGATTAGAAACAATGGTCAGCTCCATAAAGGCAGCACCGATGAGATTCTTGACGCATACAGCCATACATTCAGTGGTTCGCAAACTAGTGCGGTATCATTCTCCTTGAATGCTGCGCCACCTGCTCCTCCTAAGCGGCCAGGCTCTCGTGCACCTGAAAGTAGAATGAAGGGTGCATCAATGGAGGCAGTAAGGCAAAAGCAGCTGTTGCTGGTGGCAGGGCCAAAAACAAATGTTCCTTCTGCAAACGTACTAGAGATGAAGGATGTGGTAATGTTAGTAATTGTAAGAAGAAGAATGGGATCGGGATGAATCTCAAGACTGATCCAGAGAAGAAATGGTTGCATACTTATATCGACATGACAGATAAGGTGACTGATGCTACTATCTACTTGCCATGGCCACAAGATAAGAGAACGGAATTGCAGCAAGGTGTCCCGACAGCTGCTAAACATATTGTTGTTCATGGATTTTACTCCTATCAGTCATCGAATGGGCCAATGATTGTTGCTGCAGTTCAATTTCTTGTCGAGAATGGCGACAATCTTATTGGATCTGAGTTTATCCCCATAACCTTCACCGAACTTAGAACTGTGTTGCTTCAGAAGTTTGCAGCAAAGGATAAGTTGGTGTTTGTTGAAAGCGGACTGTATGCTTCTATGTCAATGCCAAACAGCAGTTAGTTACTTTAAATGTAGTTGATAATTGTGTACAGAAGTTAGTTATTTAATGATATGGCGGATGCCGACACTTGTGTGTATACAGTTGATTGTTGTGTTAAACCTAGATATAGCATAGGCGCGACTGTCATGTCATCGCCCGTCTCGGTAGGTTGTGTTGAAACGTGAGAGTCCGTAAGCATCCCAAATACCAAAATACTTAAATTCGATTGCCATAAATGATCTAGTTAGGTCATTGGAGTCATCTTGGCCTTGTGGTACAATAGAAACGGTAAACAGGTCTTTGATTCCGATTCATATTGTACATTGGGTGGATCGGTGTTGCAATAGAAAGTATAAGCAGGTTTTTGATTACATTCCATATTGGGTAGGATTCGATACCTTACACTACAGATGCAAAGTATTAGGAGAGAGAAATCTACGATTGGCTACAGCGTCGGCTGATCCATATCGTGTTTCAGTCGATCTCTTCTACTAAACGTACTGGATGTGGTTCGGAAGGTGCAATAGGCAAGGGTCTCTTTCTAATAGCATGAGAAGGTGCAGAAGATGCATCACAAGGAGACTTTCAACACCACAGCAAGCAAAGCCATAGAGGGATCGGTCAGGGTTCCGAGGTTGTGCATATACACAGCATCTCGTCTCCTTCTCATACTAATAAAATTCGACCTCACAGCATTCTGAAATGAAACAGTGGATGTTCTTGAAGTACCTGTAACCTGTGAATTCATTAGAGAGTATATACAACTATATTAATAGTTGTGGTGTGCTGTATATCACTGATTATTCAGTCCAATTATGTATTGCCTGTTTAGGTTTGGAATAGGTAGAGTATATGTGTGAGAAAGCATATCAAATTAATAGAATATACGAGAAACAAAGCGGATATTGCACTTACCTCATCACAATACTGTGGACTATATAAACGATACATATAGCCTGCAACACAAGCCATTTCCGATCCACCCGAATACCGTATTAAACCAACATCCTACGCCAAACCGCAACTGTTGTACATCATAGTACCCCGTCTACATATCAACCGAATAATAGATATGAATAACATTATTGTTAGGTCCATAAATAAACAAATGAATGGCATAACACAAACTCAACACAAAACAATACCACCTACCTTAAAACAATCCAAATAATTGTAAAAGTCGGTACACCCTCCTTAATCCACCCCTAACAATACAATTTAACCACGGACAACAACGGCACCCTCCTCGAACATCAACAACAACCGCATCTACTCTAAACTATAAACCGACTAGCCGCAATATCAAATTAAATAAGGTGCACCTCAATTGCAACGGTCGAACGATCTCGTACGTCTCGCCGCCGGTATACGAGCACCCGACTCGGATATAACCATTCCGTCATGCCTGTAAATTGTGTCATTAACGATGAAAGAGGGTACGGCGGGGGTGGATAGTATGGATAGTGAAAGAGGATTATTAGGATGGTTCATCATTATAAAACTTACAATTGAATTTTGATTAGCCATCGCGGCAGCCGACATCGGTGCCGACGCGGATTAACCCTTCTTAATGTAGTTATCATGCCATAAATGATGAGGGGAGTATGGAGAGAGGATTGATATGTATGGTTAGTAATAATAATATTTTATAAATAAAGATGGTACACCCTTAATTTTGAAACTTACCTCCAAATCAATCAATATTTCGGCCTATCGAATACTGCAAAAACAAGGATGCAGATGGCACGAATATACATATTTAGACAGTGATGGCAGCGGGGTATCGGAGGCAATTATTGGTATACGGCGATGAAAAGAGAAGAGCAATATATGGTTGTTGCAAACGGTTGCTTTTTGAATTATGATGAGAGTGATGTGTGCGCGTGTGGAGCGCGCACTGATATTCATGATCCGAATTTTACCGCGCCGAATTTTACCGCACAATTGGCGATCGTCGCTAAAATACTGCAATAATACTGCACAAAAGAGACTGTAACTAACGATTATGATAATATCAACATGGATCCAATCTTATGGACCTCTAAGAAGCAATCAACAGTTGAAACCTCCACCGTCGAAGCAGAATTCATAATCGTGAAACGTTTATAGATTGATTTCTTTGTGAAACTGATCCGTGCACGGGGAGGAATATATTTATATACACAGACCAGCGTCAACAAAGAAATAAAGCAACATGAAGGTAGTGACCAGCCAACGATCCGTCAAGGATGTGAGTATGATCGAAAAGAAGCTAGCTGAAAATGAAATAATCGTGAACATGACACACCTTCCTGTGGAGATAGATAGTAGAGCAGATACATGCTGCCTCGGAGGAAACTTTATGGTTGAGAGTTTTACAGGACAAGTATGCAAAGTAAACGGGTTTATGGATGAAATGACGGTAGAAGATATTCCCATTGCTACGGGTATAACTGCTTATGACATACCTGGAGGCAAGACGATACTATTAGAATTTAATCAGTCATTATACTTTGGTCCGAAAATGAATCACTCGCTGATCAACCCTAATCAAATCCGTTACAATCACGTGGATGTCCAAGACAATCCATTCAAGACTGAAGGCCATTTCGGTATAACCGCTGGCACAGAAGACATAATAGAATTTGTAACCTCAGGATCTACCATCATGTTTGAGAGTAGATATCCAACTAATGAAGAGCTCAGAACTTGTGAACGCTATGAATTGACAAGTGACGTTGAATGGGACCCACATAGAGTGGAGTTACCAGGAAGGAAACGAAAAGTGTTTGATATTTTAGATAAAGACGTCATGGATGATCCTAGCAATGAAAGTGTTGAAAGATATGTTGCAAGTGTTATCAAGGGTGAAGCAGATGTAGTCAATCATCGGGCTCAATATGAGTCTGACAAAGTATTAGGTGATGTAAGCCCAGGATTGGTAGATGATCTGATGCATACTGTGAGCATTAAAAGGATAAACGTTGTATCCGCTAACGAGGTCAAGAGCAAGTCAAGACACTCAAAGCACACGCCTGAGCGGGTGGCTCAGATATGGAATGTTGGCTTGGACAGATCAAAACAAATTTTACATAATACAACTCAACTCGGGGTAAGGACATGTATGCACCCGATACATAAACGATACAGAATGGAGTGTGTCACTTGGCATATTTTTGCACGCCGGTATCCAAATCTCAAAAATAAAAAAATAACAACTCACATTGCAACAATACATCATAGCTATCGGCGCCTCCTACAGCTAATAGAGGATATTATCACCGTGACCCGGCGCATATATCAATGATATATAACCCATACTACATACTGACAAGAAGGATCTAGCCAAATCGCCCAATAGATGACGATATTCCACTTCTCCTTCGCTACCCCCTCATCGATGAAATATTGATATACCTGCGAGGATATGCGGCTCGTTGACGGACTTATTGTCCATCTATCACCGCAGCAATCACCCAGTAGCCGTTATATGATATGGTTGTCGATTAGATACGGCGGAGACGGTGTAGAACGGCGGTAATGCGGTCTATGTTAGCCGATACACGTCTACTTGTAATTTTGAAAAATGTGCACATGATATGTCAACAACTAATAGACTATGATTAAGTTAGATGGCACCACAAAATACATTGCAATTCTATAGTTTAGTATCATATTAATACATTAGAATACTCTTTATTGTTCACCTACTATCATAATGATTTATTTGTCAGTATCAGCTTGAATATTGATGTTATAAAATAGAAACACTGAATATAACCGGACCATTTCCATATATATAATGTCTCCAATGGTCAAACCATCATATCTCCACCTTCTTATGTATTAGTTAATTGTTGTATTGCATTGGGTTCACTTAGATTCCACCATATTAGATACCAAACGTCAATTATATAACCAATCCCCACCTCAACTCAACATACCCAAAACTCCAACATATACTTGATATACTGTCATCCAATAAACTCCACACACCAAAATAACATTCATAACCCCATCTAAAATCATCATATTGTCGAGTTGCCAATGGTTCTAGTGCCTAATCCCTCAAACAATGGTATTAATATCAAATAAGAGATTGTTGTTGTATATGTTGTGTGTTGATGTATTGTGTATTATCCTTCTCCCTCCTCTTTCACAGGCTGAATCATCCGGCAAAACCACAACTATATCTCCACAATTGATATGTTGTTGTGTATTATGTATACCCACCCACCTTAATATCATACATATCACATAATACTGTTGTACTACTTTGGCCGCGTAGAGATTGCGTTGTGTTTTGTGTTGATTGAGAATGGACTCCATTGAAGTAACACCAATATTCCATCACTTATACCAGAGTTATAGCATATACCAACAAGTGATACATGACTAATCCAACCCATCTCGCCCCTACTAACTGCAATTGTTGTCACTACCCTAACCAACAACAACAACAAATAAAAATAATTTATACCCACTGCCAATCAAATTATAACCACTCAAACTCTAAGCAACCGATACTAATCCATCTAACAACCCCAAAACTAATTGCAATTATTTGTTTGGTGTGTTGTATAGTTCTATGTACCACCCTTTCATTATTATACTTATAACAAGGTGCACCTTAAAATAAACGGTATTTTAACGGCGCCGCCTCCGACATATACGCGCCCCAACAACACCATCTACGCAGACCACTCATTATTTATCAGTTTAGTCCATTATATTGATGTATATTGTTGTGTATGGTTGTATATTGTTGTGTATTATTGCAATAACTATATCATTGTAACGGCTCATTTTGTTAGTAATATACTGTTGGTATAATTGAAGCGGTTCTGGCCGTAATCTAAAGTATCTAATCCACAACTTAAATCAATATGGGTCTAGTGAGTAATGTTCCAGCGGTATTTTATTAGTATACAAGTATTGGTGTCCGTGCCGCCGCCGATAGCCTACTATGGTTAAATTCCATGGTGCTTGAAAAAGTGTGAGATTTCTATGGGGAACATGTGGAACTTATTGAAACTTATTTTGGAATAGGATACCTGCGTGCAAAAATTTGCAAAAGTGACACACTCCATAATCACCTAAATCTGCACGACAATAGGTTGGCAGGTAAATGGGGACTTGATCATATTGAGTCCAACACCAAATCAATCAGAGGGCACACGGGTGCAATAGTCATATCCAACGGGTCATTCACAGCAGTATACCCTAAGCCGGGAAAAGGGGATGAACATAGCACTGATGCGCTAAAGGTCTTTATAACTGACGTTGGCGTACCCGAAGATTTGAAGACTGATATGGCACCATCGTTTGTGGGGAGAAACATAAGCTTTCAGAAATTGGTGAGTCGGAAACAGATCAAAATGAGGCACCAAGAAGCAGGTAGGAAGAATCAGATAGCTATTGTAGATAACGAAATACGTGAGCTTAGGAAACAATGGAAGATCCTAATGGAGAAGAAAAATGTGCCGGGCAGGTTATGGTGCTTTGGCATTGAACACATAGCTCAGTTAAGACAACTCCTACCGCGTGGACCAAATGGTATGACAGGCTATCAATTGATAACCGGCAAGCGTCCAGATATATCAGAACTGTTAGACTTTGAGTTTTATCAATTAGTGTGGATGCACAAAGAAGGAAAAGACTTAGCCAAGCCGAACCGTGAATTGGCAAGGTGGCTGGGAATTGCCAGAATAGTAGGAGGTGATATGACATACTGGGTTCTGCCGAAGTCATGTATACCCGTGGCGGAATCGACTGTACAACACGTCACCGTGTCAGATATGGATGAGCCGGATATGAAAGAAAGGGTAGAAAAGTTTAACAAAGATATGCGTGAAAAGATTGCGAGAAACACTCAATTGGTACCAAAGACAAATGAGTCTATGCGCTACTTACAAGATGAATATGCTCGCCCCATGGTAAATCAAGATGTGTCGTGGGCTCATGGGGACCCAACTGCGGGATTCGAGCGTCATGAAGAGTTGAAAGAAGAAGAAGATGAATACGATCTCAGCAACATGGATAACTTCATCAACAGCGGAGTATTATTAAAGGTAGATGATATCATTGGGCCAGAACGGCCAACTAGACTTAAGGCTGGCGTGGTAATAGGTCGGTCAAAGGACGACCAAGGTCGCCCAATTGGGACGGCGCATGATAATCCATACTTGAGCAGTGCAATCTATGATGTGCTTGATGATGATGGAGTGATTCATAGGCTGTTAGCAAACCAAGTTGCAGAGAATTTATGGTCACAGCTAGACAGTGATGGCCACGAAATTAAGCATGCACACGAAATCTGTGGGCACAAGAAGAACGGTCATGCTATTGAAATAGACAACGGATATACAGTTGACAAAAGAGGTAATAAAATTCCAAAGCCTACCACTGCAGGGTGGATGATCCAATGTAG
>Ga0214481_101336_pt1 | contig 9980 bp, 8 predicted proteins | sample M1_20Mar14CPVII9_4_FD_165057 | JGI IMG/M metagenome (GOLD analysis project Ga0214481, IMG submission 165057) | Marine eukaryotic communities from Monterey Bay, California, United States - M1_20Mar14CPVII9sort6BwellG10 | ecosystem: Environmental > Aquatic > Marine > Unclassified | place: USA...
CATGACAAATTGTCATGGTAAAAAATGGTTGGGATATGGCTAATAATACCGAAGACAATAGAGATCAGCACGGAGGAGGAGATATAACACCGACCAATAAAGAGTGCACATCATGTGAACAAAATGACGTGGAAACTATTACTGAGGGCATCGACCGTGCGGCCATACGAGAAGATGTATCTACGTGTGCTAGTTGTGGAAAAGAGGGTAATAGTGATGATATGAATAAATGCAACAAATGCAAATCAGTGAAGTATTGCAACGCAGCATGCAAGAAGAAACATCGTAAGAAACACAAAAAGGCATGTGAAAAAAGGGTAGCAGAGTTACATGAAGAGGCATTATTCAAGGAGGGAGAGCGTGACGAGTGTCCAATCTGTTTTCTAACTCTACCACTTGAGAATGGCAGCGCATTTTTCCAATCCTGTTGTGGAAAAACAATTTGCATTGGTTGTATGTATACAATGGATATGAGTGGAGGAAAAGATTTATGTGCATTTTGCAGAACTCCAGGACCAACGTCAAATGAAGACCATATCAAAAGGACAAAGAAACTAATGAAAAATGGAAATGGTGAGGCATTTAAAATGCTGGCAAGGGCACATGAGCAAGGAATAATGGGATTGCAACAAGATCAGCAAAAGGCTAATGAGTTGTACCTAAAGGCAGGTGAACTTGGGTGTGATGTGGCATATCACAACTTGGGCTGTGCTTATGGCAGTGGAAGGGGTGTAGAAAGAGATGAGAAGAAAGCTAAGCACTACTATGAACTTGCAGCAATGGGTGGGAATACGAGGGCACGTTATGTTCTTGGTTGCTTTGAAGGACAGGTCGGTAATTATCATCGAGCATATAAACACTACATGATTGCAGCCAGGGCTGGATACAAGGAGTCTTTGGATGCAGTAAAGGAAGGCTTTATGTATGGTTTTGTCACAAAAGATGAATATGCACGTACTTTACAGACTTACCATGATATGCTAAAAGAAATGAAGAGTGAGATAAGAGACAAAGCTGCTATCTATTATGCAGAAGAGGGGTTATTTACGAGTTAGTGTTTGAGTGGATTAGCATGTAATATAGCCACCTAGCTAATTAAAGTTAGTTATGTCTCGTGTAGTCTGTTTGCTTGTTTCAGTTCCTCGGTCTTCTAATTTACATGAAATCTGAGCTTTCGGAGAATACAGCCAACTGAAGTGATAGATATGTTAATAAAGAAGTACATGAACTTTTAAGTAGCAGAGTAACCGCTCACCTGTCTTTGGAGCTCTTCGTTCTCTTTCTGAAGGTATTCTATCTCCTCTAGCATGGCAATGTTTTCTTCCTCAATCTCCTTGGCTCTTAGATCTGCTTGATCAGCTCGTTGTCGTTCTCGGGATATTGCCTCGGAGAGGTTCATACCTCCCAAAATCTTACCAGCAGCTCGTCGTAGGCCATCATTCTCTACATTTGTAAGACGACAGAGTAATGGGAACAGACCAACAAGTAAGTCTTGACTTGTGGCAGTACTTAAGCTTTCACAAACAGCAATGGCTAAGCTATGTCTTGTCTTGGACTGTAGCCTCATCTTTTCAGAAAGATCATCCTCATCTGAGTCGATAGTTTCTCCTAGGATTTGATTCGTCAATGAGTTGACGGCCGGACAGGTTGGCATCTTTTGACAAAGCCCCATGAAACATGCCAAAAAGACGTGGCTGTTGGGGTGATAGATAAGATATGAGTATTGATTAGTAACAGAACTCTGCACAATAAACCCAAACTTACATGGCACCCTCGGCGGCTTGTGAATAAGGTATATCCTCGTCATCTTGATTATATGCTTTCTCATTACACTCAAAGGCAACCTCCACAGCAAGGTTCGCCCCATTCTCAAGCATAGGCTCGACCAAAGTAAGCTTTCTTGTAGGTAAATGTGATAGAGCTATTGCAACGATGTTCAAGATTGATTTTGAATGATATGCATAACCATCATATCGGTTATCTTTGGGTGGTAAAAGGAGAGTAGACACAGTCTCAATTACACGATCCCAAACGGAATCAAGTGTGGCCTTATCCTCAGTATCGGCATCAATGTTTGACGCTGCTTCCAAGCCTGAATTAATGACACTTGTTATGATATCATATCTTGCTTCCGACGTCTTTCTTCTTCTATTCTCATCCTTACTGTTTGTATCATCGTCAGTATTTCCATATATGTTAAGATACTGCAGCAAGACGGAGCCCATGACGACAACCTTGGCCTCATTAGAGAGATCATCCGAGTCAAAGGCAGAGGCAACCATTTTAGCAGCTTCTAGCTCAAATACTTCGCCTGTTCAAGATCGAGGAGAAGGGTATGCATGAGACACATGACAAGAAGTTTTAGGTATTGGGATAAGATCATGGATGAATAGACTTCTAGACTTACCATTATCGTCGTCGTCAGAACCTCCATTGGACTTGCTTGATGATTTACTATGAGATGCGGGAGGCGGAACAACATATGAGATTATGAACACATGATGTGTACTAAACAATAGAAAGTCACTGGTAAAACTTACACAAACATATGATCACCAGATATGGCGGCCAAGGTTTGAAATGCTCTTAAGGAAGAGTTGGCTGCCATACTTTGGAGTAAAGACATGACTCCTCTTTGGACCTGGTTGAGATATCTTGAGTTGGTATCATTTCCTGCATTACTTGCTATCACTAGCAGAAAGTGAAGGAATTGACTTTCATACCCACCATTGTTCTCGATGGATATGTCAAGCTCCAGTTCACATTGTCCAGGTAGCATCTCATTATTCTTGCAGCATTCGTACAGCTTGGAGAGCTCACCGACCAGTTTAGTAAGGACTTGTGTCAGTAATGAATCGAGCATCAAGTGACCCTTTGCTTCTTGATTCTCTTCCTTCCCATTCTTGTCTAGATATACACGGAATTCAGCCAACTTGTAAAAGGAGATATCAAACAGTTCTTGTCGGTAGCTATCCAGCTCTTCTTCATTTCCTATGCTTGTTCGTTCTACTACTTGAGATCTATCTTCTACAGCATCACGGACACTACGAAGAGCTCCGCCTACAACTTCCATATTTGTACCAACTCGGGCCGAGTTACCTGCCGCAACAATGCCTGCTTTAGAAGACAATTGAGCACAAAGTACAATCAACTCAACACCAGCCAGGCGCATATCAAGTGTTTCACGTTCACCCACTATTATGGCACAGTCAAATGATACTTGGAGAATCTTTGTCCATGTTATTAGAAACCATTGATCTTGTGTTGTATCAAGTAGAGTTTCAAGTAATCTCGAGAAGAATATACGCAGTACTCGTTCTAATCCACGAAGAACCAGTATTTGTGTTGTTGCCCATTGTTTTCTGGCTGAGTTACGAGAGTGATGAACTGCCACCTTGTACCGTTCTTCAGTGGAGCTACCGCTTGCTTCCTTATTCTCTGCATCATTAATGGCAGAAGTAATACCCGTCATTATACCAAATATCGTCTCATCTAAACATGTCTTCCATTGTTCATCTGTAAATTGTTCACCAAGTCCAACCACACAAGAGAAGAGTGTATTGACAGAACAGTTTCTTAGCTCAGGTCTATCATCCATGGCCAGCGAGGCAAGTTTTAACAGAACTACTTCCAAGGTATCTGGAGATGAGTCTCTATCAGCTAAGGACCAAAGCATGCCAGTAGCCGTCAAGGAGGTGTTGACGTCATGTCGTGACCTTCCAAAAGTAACACAACAATCTAGAATGGCATCTCTTGCTTGAATTGAATTCAATGGAGACTCGTCTGAGTCTTCAGAAGCTGAAGCAGGCTCGAGGAACTCATCTAGAATCAGTTTAAGGTTCTGAAACGCCAACGAGCTTACATTGACCCACTGCCTTGATGATCGATCGATGACAGGTTCATCTTCTTCATTGGAAACATCATGACCAGATAAGACTGACAGAGTATTGATGACCGTGATGAGATTATCTCCTGATAGACTATGCCCTGCACCCTCCAAGACGACAAGCAATGCATTGAGACAGTTCTCGGCCGTTTCTACTTGAGTTGAGAGCTGGATAGTCTGGCAGAGAATTTTCAACAGTTGCGGTTCACTACTCGGTGAAGTCTCTTGTACATTGTTATTGGAATCTTCAATAGCTGGATGAACTTCTAAAGGAAACTCATTCATATCCTCATTATCAGGTACCATGAGGGGACCACTACCATACTTACTAGCCATGTCAGACTTGGTGAGAGATACTGGCATAAAATGTATCAAAACTTCCATTGCAAAGGATCGTAGCTCCACTGATGCTGACTTGGCCACAATATCACACAGGTGCTTGGCAACAGTCTCTTCGACAGTTGATAATCTGTACGAATTAGCCTCTGCCACGATGACAAGTAACAATAGCGGAAGAGGTATCTTCCGTATGACAGTACTTGAAGTTGATATCTTCATCTTTGCCATTTGCGAACATGTAGTCTCTCGTAAATCCTCGGCATATGTCTTGTTAGAAGTACCTCCTCCGACTGATACTCGACGGAAAGATGGGTTGTTTGTTGATGCCAATGGTGATGGTTGAGGAGCGGCCGTCGTCGACCCTCCTCCAAAGGCACGGCCTGCAAATCCCAATATCTTTCCACTAATTGATGGTTCTCTTCCGGCAGGACGAGGGGCCTTCTCAGGCGAATCACTAACAGCAGAGAGTTCAGAACTCTCCCTTGTAATATTCTGATCTAATAATGGTTCGAATGATACTACCTCTGATAGTTTAATTAGTGAGGATATGAATTGGAGGAGAGCATCGCCAGTGAAGCAAGTTGTAAATGATGATAATCTAATAAAGCAACCCGATATTGTTGCCGCCTTCTCGCAGTATGCCTCATCAAGTTTTGATGATGATATTTGAACAATGGCAAGTTGATCTAACGTAGAGAGGATGACATCCCACTCCTCGGAGATCTTTTCAAAGTTGGAATGTATAATCCAAAGCATCGTCCAGAGAGAATCAATGTTACTTTCTTTTAGTTGACAGTTTGGCCGTCTCTTCCCCCACGAGGGTAAACAGAGTTTGCATAATGACGTAAGGATTGCCTGTCGTCGTACATTTGTTGATTGACTATCCACTGTCATGGATGCACAAGCCAATTCTTCATATGACGAGAGGGTCTGTGACACAATGATTGGCGATCCCAACATTCGTCGAATAAAGTGTTGTAACATGGATACCGAGGGTGCAAATGATCCATTCACCAAGTCAGATAATGCCCGAGATGATTCCAAATCTCCCTTCTTGGCTTCAACTGAAATGGCTAAATCTTTTAATGATTTGACTAAGAATATGATACACTTGAATGCAAGCCATGTCGTTGCACCTGCATCACATTGAGGGAGTTCAATTGAGTCAACTACTAATGCATCTGTGACTTTTGCTGCTATGGCTGATGCTGTATTTGAATTCTCAGCATCCGAAGAAGTTGGATTGTTGTCATTAATGGGCGTAACTCTTCCCTTATCACCACTACTTTCTGTGGTATTAGATGTAGACGATGGCTTGAATGTGGCATGTGGTGACGACGGTAAAGATTGTTCATCAGCCGAATGTGCCACCAACAGAAGTAGCAATATCCTCTCCCTATTACTTGCCGAAATAGTAGCAAAGTCACTAGCCGCCACGGCAATTAAACTAACAGTATTGGAATCAATCCAGGACAATTGTTCTAAATGAGACGTAACTACCGTGGTCAATACTTCCAATGCTAGGAATGCTCTCCATATCTTTTCATTGGAAATGGAAGAAACTGGTAGAAGTGGATCTTGATTTCCTCCTCCATGCTGAGCAGCCGCTGTTGAACCACGTGCCGATGACGAGGTTGTTATACCAATATCAAATGATTCCCTCTCCGATTGACTAAAGATATATCCATCCTCAAAATCGTCTGATTTATGATATGCCTCTGTAGCCTCGGATACGAATGATACTAATTGTTTCATCATATCAATTGCCATTTTACTAATTGATGATACTTGATCACTTGTTACATAGTTGTTGGTATCAAAACTTCCATAGAATGATATTGATGTTGATGATAGATAATTTGTTAATAATGTAGTTACCAATGACGTGGTATAATAGTATAAACAAAAGTCTATAAGATCAGATAATGATGATAACTGCTTTGGTGGCACATCTTTCAGAACTAATGATGAACTTAAACTTGATTCCAAACTTAATTTCGTAACATGATAACAATACTGTGATCCAAGTAATGATTGACCAAGTTGAAATACTTGTGTGATGACTTTTGTGGCAAATCTAACACCGGCTTTATCATCTGTTTGCTTTTGCTGTATTTCATCTCCGTTGTTGCTTGAACTATTATTACCATATGCATCAAAACAAACTGTAAACAAATCAACACATATCTGTTTCATAATCATATCAACTAATGACAAGCTCGTTGTTGGTGAGGGTGATAATCCATCCTTTGTTGATGCTGCAAATGGTCCATTAAGTTTGGTCATTGCTTGTTGTGTTTGTGAATTGGATTTTGTAGATGCGGATGATTTGGTAACTAGTTTGCATAAATCATTCATTGTCTCTTCAGCCAATGTAAGCAGCGACTCATCATGTTCACTCCTACTACTACTACCTGTGCTGCTATCAACTGAGGTCAGCATAACATCCTTGGCTCGATCAAACAATATAGATAATATCTGATTCATCGTTGCCAATGCAGCACGTTTAACATTCCCCGCTGTTCCACCACCACTTGTATCCTCTTTCGTACCTACATGCTGATGATGTGCATTCACTGCCTCACTTCTAAACCGTTCTCTAATCCCACCCCCACCTCCTATACCACTACCATGTTGTGAATCACTATAAGTCTGTCCAGCACCCAACAATAAACAAACATTCAAACATGCACCAAATATATCCGATGATAATTGGATTGACTTTGAATCAATTAACATTGTTATAGTTTGTAATATCTTGAGAGATATACTTGTATCTTCTTTTAGTGTTCTGTTGCTTGTATAATGTGTATGTTTGTTTGCTGAATCTGATGCATTGTTAGTGGAAGAACTGCCCATGACCATGCCAGTGATTCCACCTAAAGTTGACGAGACTAATGATCCCACTCCACCGCCACTATTCCCTGACGTTGGCGGTGCATTACCCTTCTCTCCACTATTCCCACTACTTCCACCACCACTACTAACACTTTGTCCAGCACCCAATCCTAAAGTGTCAGCACAACACCAACCCTGTATAACCAATACTCGACTAATTTGTATATAATCTTCATTACAAATTGCATCACCTTTTAATAATAATTGGATTGATTCAATAGCAATTAGTACTAGATTATAGGATGCATTGGAATAATTTGTAGCTAATAGGAAGGGACGTAATACATCTTGACTTTGGAAGAGGGATGTTGTTGGATGTTGTTCTACTGAAGAAGAATTGTTGGAATTGTCAGATGATTGGGAGGAGGGAGTAGCGGCACCAGCACGTCGGACTGCGGCTACATATTGTGTTTGAAGTGATCGGAGATTAATTATTGCTCGTTCTGATGCTTCCTTAACTCCTGAACGGATTGTATATGTATGGAAGTATATTGTATGAGGTATCGTAGATAGGACGGTTAGTTGTTGCAATGATAATGCATAAGATGTGCACAAAAATTGCAAAGACATTGCTCAATGAATATCGACGACACCGTCTCCAAAACCCCAACATTAATCGAAAGAGCGTTAAAAACTGATATACTGGATATACTATCAGTATACCATCTAAATCATTTGCCTATAAATACTCTCTGCAATAATGAAACACAAGATGTGTACCAAAAATTGCAAAGTCATTGCAACAGCCGTATACACTACACTAAACAAACAGACACTTACCAGGATGATTCTTCCGTGCCTCGGCACCTAAATCACGCAAATGATCTTCCACTTGTGCTACAAAGTTCATTCTTTAGTGTACAGCAATAGATGTAGTGGGCTGATCGATAGTTGTTGTCGTTTACTTTTTTTGAGATGTTGTGTTGGGTATCTTTTATATACCTCTATCGCCACTAGAACTAAACTAATCTTTTGCAAACCAATAATATAGAATGCCCTTACTAATACCAGATGAATGAAGGCTCTCTTTGGTAGAAGAATAACCGTCTCTCCTCTCTCTCTCTAGAGAGGCGACTATAATATATAAGAAACTTTTGTTGTGAAACTTATTCTGTTTTGGAACTTTCAGAACTTTAATACCAGAATGTAAATAAAGATAAAGGTCTTGCACACTAATTCTTATGCAATATTATATGTATCATTATTCTCTCTACCAATCAGAGATTCACAAATCCTGTACTATCGCTCTAGCAATCCCTCTTGTGTCGCCACTCTGCATACTTGAGCCGCCATCTCCCTCTCCTCACTCTTCATTTCATTTTGCCTCTCACTCTCGTGATAAGCTCGTAAAGTATTTGCATATTCGTCTTTTGTAACAAATCCTCGTCTAAACCCATTCTTAATACAGGCTAAAGAATCTTCCTTTCCAGCTCTAGCCGCAATTATCATATGCTTCTTTGCCCGCTGAATATTTCCAGACTCAAACTCGATAGATCCAAGATTATGCCTTGCCTGCACACTTCCAGCTATAGCGAACTTTGGTAATGTTTAGCCTTCTTAATATCCACCTCCACACCATATCCGCGGTCATAGGAGTTTCCCAAGTTGAAATATCCCTGAGCATAACCAAGTTCTCCTGCCTTGAGGTATAACTCGTTAGCCTTTTGACGATCTCGTGTCAAACCCATCGTTCCACCTCCATAATAATTGGCAAATTCAAAAAATGCCAATGCATTTCCTTTATCCATTAGCTTCTTTGTTCCCTGCATGACTTCCTCTTCTGAAGTTGGTTTTGGACTTCTACAGTATGGGCATAAATCTGCTCCTCCTTCGCTCATCATCATTGCACATAAGCAACCTGTACATATAAGTTTTCCGCAGCATGAATGATACATTTCTGTTCGGTCTTCACTAGATAGGGGGAGCATGCATATTGGGCACTCTTCAGGAGGTGGAGGATCGGCAAATAACTTCTCCTCGTGCAGCTCAATCACTCGTTTTTTACATTCTTTCTTATGTTGCGGCCGGTGAGCAATTTGACACTCCCTACTACAATATTTAACCAACTTGCACGCTGCACATGATTTTAGATTATCACTCTCCTCCTCACCCTTGCCACAATTGGCGCATAAATTAGGGGCTGAAACTGATGCCATAATGTAAATACATAACTTTTTGTGCCTGTGATGTGTACTTTTCTGTTAGCTTCAGTATACTACACGATAACACAATACTACTACCAACAATAATAAAAAATGGTACAATAAACTGGTCTAATACTATAATGGCAGTAATGTACGAGCTGCTAATTGCAATAGTTAGTGATAAGCTCGAGTGTTTTCTATGCATCAACTTTTTTGAACTTCTTTTTTTGGCAAATGAATATCGGTACTACCGACGTGAAAACTACAACTTATCGAAAGACCGTCAAAGAGTGATATATTATGAATATTGGTATCAAGCTATATATTGTCAGTGTAGAAAGCGCGCTATTGTTATGGGGATTGTTTTTGTTTTATGTTAGAGTTCAATATCGTATTGCAACGTCCGTACACAATGATAAATCGTACATAATACGAATAGGCAATTTAATAGTTAACTCAAACATTGGCGCGGCATCTCTATATCATCCGTAGACCGTCTAATCATTAATCAATATGTTTTCATTACTTAGAAATTCACAGGTAAGTCGACTGTTACCTAGATAGAAGTAGAGTTGTTGCAATGAGATATTGTGTCAATTTGATTGTGATATAATAATTTGAGCACATCTTATGTTCAAATTGATGATGATTTGATGGTTTGTAAAGATATGTTATGCATTGCAATATGCTAACACTAGCATATCTACTCTTCA
>Ga0214481_101337_pt1 | contig 9971 bp, 11 predicted proteins | sample M1_20Mar14CPVII9_4_FD_165057 | JGI IMG/M metagenome (GOLD analysis project Ga0214481, IMG submission 165057) | Marine eukaryotic communities from Monterey Bay, California, United States - M1_20Mar14CPVII9sort6BwellG10 | ecosystem: Environmental > Aquatic > Marine > Unclassified | place: USA...
ATGAAAAGGCGTTGGAGGGAGTTAAGGCGGGATATATGGATGGAATTGTTACAAAGGATGAGTATGCAAGTACTTTACGGGCGCACCATGATCGGCAAAAAGAAATAAAGAGCGATGAGAGGGACAAAGCTGCGACATTTTACAATCATCCCAACTTTGGGGAATACCCTTCGAGAGACATTCGTGAGACCGAGGTGTGACATGACGAGTTTGATTTTCTCTTTTCCCAAATAGAGTTTTCAATAGCTGAATCCGTGAAATAAGATATGGTATTATCTCCCTACTACTTGATATTAAACACTATATTGAACACTATTGCATCAGCATACATGCTTTGTTTATATTTTATCCTCCCTGGCTTCCTAAACGATATACCATTTTGCAAAGTATCTATTGTGTCTAAATCTATCTAGCTTTGACTTTGACCATATATCCCCGGCTACTCTCTTATGCTTGTGTGATGTGCTTGATCCATATGGATACGAATCTTCCCTTACCTCACACTGTACGCAGGTTGTATGTTTCTCAGACTCTAGCCACTACTAAACATACCTGACGCCGCGGCTTTATCCCTTGCGTCACTCCTCATTTCTTTCTGTCGCTCATGATAGGCCCTCAACGTACTTTCATATTCCTCTTTTGTATAAGTACCCTTCATAAAAAAAATCTTAACTGCCTCCAACGACCTCTCGTGCCCTGCCTTTGCCGAAATTATAATGTGCTTCTTTGATCGTTGTCCGTTCCCCGCGACACCCTCTAGACAGGCAAGATTGTGTCTTGAATCTAAATCCCCGCCAATGGCCCCAAGCTCATAAAAATGTACAGCTTTTTCCATATCTACTTCCACTTCTCTTCCATATCGATATGTATCACCTAAGTTGAAATATCCATCAGAACATCCGTGTTTCCCTGCCTTTAAAAACAACTCATTAGCTTTGTTCCAATCTCGTGGCATTCCTCTTCTCCCATTTGCATACAGAAACGCGAACAAATTGAATGCCTCGCCATTTCCATTGTTCATCAGTTTGTGTATTTCTTCTATTATTTCTTCATCGGATGTGCTAGGTGGCATCCGACAGAATGCACATAAATCTTTTCCTTCGCTCATCCTCATTGCATAAATACAACCATTGCATATCATTTTCCCGCAGCATGTTTGGAATGTTGTTGCTTCAGCCTCGAGTGGCATGGGCTGAAAACATAGTGGACACTCGTCACGTTCTACATCCTTGAATAACTTCTCATCGTACAACTCTGCTACTCTTCTTTCACATGCCTTTTTATGCTTTGTTCGGTGCTTCTTTTTGCAGGCTGCATTGCAATACTTGGCCATCTTACATTTATTGCACGTATTCATATCATCACTTTTACCCTCTTTGCCACAACAAGCACACGTTTCTTGTATTACTTTTGATGTATCGTCATTTTTTATACTATCTGATATATCCACCTTATCAATACCCTCGGTTACTGTATCGATGGCGGCGGCATTAGTATCCACGGTACTCATTTTTTACTATATTATCTATATAAATCAATAGATCAATACTTGTGTGGAGTTGCTGTTTCTCCTTGACAACTTATATGAGGTATATAACAATTTTGTATTGTGCAAATGATGTATCTATTTTGCAAGTTGTTTCTGTGCTTCGAGAAGATCTATCATTTGATCTTTTTTTTCGAGGTTTCACTTAGTGAACATACACTGACGGTGCATATAATAATGGGGTATCGGATTGTAGTCTATATATATGTAGAGTAAAGCAGCTCATATAATAATGACGATAGTATAGTAGCGTTTATTTTTTACAGATTTTTCAATTGGTGGTGGTTCAAGCCGTCATTTTTTAGTAATACTACCAAAATTCTAACAATTGTCGTTTTTCATTTTTTAACTCGGTTCTAACCCAATTTAAGCGAGATTTGTAGGTAAATAACTCAATTTAAGCGAGATTTTAGCAGACTCTCCTACTAAAGATATCTCACCTAATAGGGGTGCTGCTGCATGCCAAACTCGCCGTCTATATTCCATTAAATACACGTAAAGGACGGAGATACATCTACCGTTGATATTTGTGGGGTTTTATTGTTATCGGTGGTTAATTTGAGTACGGATTAGTAGTTATTTACTCATCTCGTGCTAGTGCTATCATCATTACAACTCTATACCGACCCTCTCTTAGTATATCATTATTATGCCTCCAAAGAAGTCAAAGAAAAGAAATGATGGTTCATCGTCATCATCGTCACGGTCTCCTCATGTTAAACGTAAGCGTGGGCCAGTTAAGAAGAAGGACAATAAGAAGAAGGGTGGTCGTCCAAAATATAATTGGAGTGCCGAGCAGTAAGAAGAATATGATAATATGGACAAGTCCAGTGACGAGGAGGATGGCAACGATATTGTTAATACAAAGACAACACCCTCAACCAAACAATCCAACAAAAGGACTGTCACTTTCTCCGATAAAAGTACTACAATAGAAGATAAAAACAAGTACAACTATGATGAATCAGATTCAGATGAGGAAACTACACCACAAAAGAAATTACCATCCGATACATCATCTGAAGATAATGTATCCGATACGATTTATGATCTCGAAGTAATGAAGAGTTATTTGCATATGAATAACAACACTGTCAATCATTATGAAAAAGCGTGCTTCTTATGGAAGCCCAACAATTTAGAGCTCACCGAATACAACTCAATAAAGGATTGTGACATACTCGATAATGATCGTAGAGAAGATTGTGTGCGTGTTGCCCTTTCTTCCAAGCATAATATTGGACGTATCTTATTGCTTCGAAATGATGATGACGATGATGACTATGAGAAGGGTTTTCTCAAGTCCAATATTGATAATAATGGTAATGTCAAGGTATTGGTATTAGGAGAAGAAGATGATGATGATGACGACGACGAGGATAACAATGTCATTGATGTGAATTGGAAATGTGTAGTGGGTGTATATTACTGTGATTCTAAGTGTGATTGTAAGTGGTTTAAGTGTTGTGTGTGTGTGTGTGTGTTGTAGCTATTTGCCACATTAATATCCAAAACATCTCTCATCAACTTAAAATATAAAATATCTTCTAATAACACAGCATCGCTAGATAACTTTGTTAGCTGTGGCACATGCCCATGGACGCAATGCAATACATGCTTCCCATCTTCAAAATCTGAGCTCTTCCTTCTTTCTTTTGATGATGATGTTTCTCGGCCGCCAAGCATTACTTGCAGATGTGAAAGCTGTATTGATGCGGTTGGACTCCTACCACAGGAGGCACGGGATGCTGCTGATGCTCACCTCAAGAGAAGTATATCTAGATTAGAAGAGGAATTAGAAGAGATGTTGGATCAGAAGAAGAAGAAGAAGAAGAAGAAGAAGAAGAAGGGTATGAGGAAGGCTCCACCCGAGGGTGGCGTACCCAACGCCGACGAGGTCCAAGAATCGAGTACCGAGCCTACTCCGTTTCAGGTAGAGATTGCACTCTCAAGTGGTCTTTTTAGGACCAGGCACAGCCTGAGGGTTCCTGATATTAGGAATCGCCTTGCAACACTCTTCCCTGCCGGTAAACTAGACAAAGAGAAGAATGTTGAGGATTACCTTCACGATAAGAAACTACAAGACCTTGGAAGGTCATGCTTTGATTCATTGAAGTCAATGGTCCTTGGGACTCCAAGGTTTAGTACGATATCAATGGCATCAATTGCTAAACTTGCCATCCCATTCCTTCGTTTGTTACATACTCAACATTGTCATGAGAATAATTGTATGCTCTGTCGTCAGACAGATTCTGTGGTAGAAAAGAGTGCAAGTGCTCATGGGAAGAAAATAAGGGAGGCAATTGAGTTGTATAACATAAGCTACCGTATTGCAAAAGATGCAAAGGCTGCAGCTAGTGCCCAAGCATATAAGAAAGCAATGAAGGCATCAAAGAAGACTACGGGTGCATTTGATGCAAACTTTGGTTACAGGGCAGACATGGTACGTTTTGTCTCTTCTCGGGGTAGTGATCCGTTGCTTCTCCAAAGTTGAATCTAATTCTTATTTCTCCTCTGCTCTCTACTTCACTCAGACCGATAAGAATAATAAATGCCCAGTCTGTGGACATTTATTGCTACAATGTAAGTATACCGAGGCTGAACTAAGGTCAATGAACAAGAAGAAGGAAGAGGAGCATAAAGAAAGGCTTGAAGGGTATCAAGACCAGCCAAACAATATGGTTAATTCTGCCAATCGTCCCCGGCATCACACAATAGTTCAAGAGTTCAAATGCGCTTGTATAGACGTGTCGGGGGTATATTGTCCTGAATGTAAGGGAGAAGACGACGACTGTGAAGTGTGTAACTGCCAATGTACAACTGCATGGATGAAAAAGAAAGAATTCCAACTCATCTCCACACAAGCTCAGGCTAAGAAGAACAATATGGAAGAGAACCAGGCACCTAAAACTGTAGAGCAGAATATGGGTGCATTCGGTGGTATGCTTCAGCAATGTATGGCGGTAAGTTCATGGTACTTGTTGTACAGTACTATATCTTCTAACATTACTTCCCTATCTACCAACATAGAATTCAGCGGCCGAACTAAGTCATATGGGAGAAGAGATCACCGTCGATAGTCTTGCCGGAAATGCCGCTAGGTATATAGCTCAGAGTGAACTTGAAGAGGGAGTCCAGCACGCTGTTGCTGGGCAAATGGGTGTTCCGACTGGTATGCTTGGTGGTGACAAAGTGAGTATGTATCAGTCGGGATCAGTCGGCCATCGCTTCTACGGCAACAAGTTGGGTGCTAGATCTGGACGGACTGGGTCTTTTTGTCTACAGCAAGGGGCGAGGACACGGCAGCAACAACAACATCAAGCAGCGGCTATGGCAGCACTACCACCAGTGGCGGCATCAGCAGCAGCAGCAGCATCTCTCCCTGTACAAAAGGACACGGAGCAAGGGTTTGAGAAAAGGGTTGTACAGAAGATTGTGTCTGATCCTAATTGGGATCCAACTTCCATGAGGAGGAAGAAACGAGTATTGGATGATATTGCAACAAAGAAGAGTGATGGAAATTCGTCAAGGATGATCATGGGCAGTTTTGTTGATGGTGAAGAGTCACCAGCAAAGGGTAAGTCTCAAGAGGCAGTTGATAGTATGTTACGCTTCTCCAAGACACCTGACAAACCCGAGGAACCCGAGGAGGAACACAAAGATGGAGAAGAGTAATAGGTTGACAGAGAGTATAATATACTAACCAATTTAGATACTATGTGGTATTGATAATTATCTAGATTATACATACTACACATCTTCTGTTTGACTACTCATCGTCCTCATTCCAATACCCACAGTCTTTGAACAGATCATTAAATCCCCCCATCCCAGTTCTTGTATCAATAACATCTCGTATCTCTTTAATGAGTTGTTCCTCATTTCTAATCTTATTCCATCTCCTTCGGATTTCACAAGCAAGTTGATCAAATGCAAACTCAATAGGAGCTTCGTTTGGTCTGTAAGGTGGGCGACAAATAACTCCATGTCCAGCAGCATCCATGGTGTCATATATTTCATCAGATTTGTGTGATTGTAAATTGTCGTGCATCAATACCCGTCTTGGTTCATCAGGTCTTAACTTGTTGAGGAAGTAGTTCTCAAGGAAGGACTTGTATGCCTCGGTTGTTGTTCCCTTATCTGTGGAGACACGATACCATATCCTTGGCCGTTCAATTGATCCAAGTTCATCCGCACCAAGAGAAGGATTCCCTGGCTCAATTATCATGATAATAACTACCTTTCGGGAACTCCTCCCGTAATTGCCTTGCTTCCTAGCACGTAGACCTTTAACAGCATGCCCATAATTCTGATCTGCATCTCCAAGAACTAGTGCCATCTCATCTGCATCACACAATTCCTCACGGCGTACATTTCTAACACCGGCAGGGAAATCAAACCTCCAGAAACATTCGTGTAGGTATTGATTCTTCGGAGTAAATGCTTTGTATGCGGTGGTAGAAGTCTTCTTCCTTGTCATACCAATCTTTTCTAATCCACTACTAACCTCCGAATCGGTCAATACCCGTCCATCATCAGAATATAAAGCAATAAACACAGCACACTGAGGACGTGTTGCTTGTGGATAAATCTTTTTAAAGATGGCAAGTAGGAATAGATGTATTCCAGTAACCGATGACGAAGCTTTATTTCCAGTCTTTCTCTTGGATATAGTACCATCCTTTATCCAACGTTGAACCGACCGGAGAATACTCCTGGGGATGGCATTACCCGATTGATATAATTCAACCATCATATCTTTAAACTCTTCCGAATATCCTTCACAGCCACCATTACTCGGATGCTTCTTAGTAGAGTCACGTGGCACTCCCTTCTTACGTGGAGCACCAATCTTCTTGCGGAATTCAGCACGATCTTCCTCTGTCATATTAAATCCTTTCTGATCTGTAGCATTGTCAATTATCATTTTATCATTTGTTGGCTCTTCATCTCCCAATAATTGATCTAAGCTAGAAACTACACGACGATGCTTACGCTTTTTCCGTGACTTATTACCACAATCTAAATCCGTTATTGGGCGTCTTTTCTTATCACCAGGCATTGTGCTAATACTATACTAATGATTGAAGAGGTTGCTAGTTTAATTTGTTATGCTCAACGGCAAATTGGTATATCTAAAACCACTATCACACGATGTTAATAGACGCTATACATCAACCAATGGAACTAGTACATCACCTACACCTAGCACTGATGTGTAGAGCATCTTATACTGCCCTACGATCGAGCAAACGAAGAGCAATGGGGATAGTAGAGATAATGATGCAGTCTGCTAAAATCTCGCTTAAATTGAGTTATTTACCTACAAATCTCGCTTAAATTGGGTTAGAACCGAGTTAAAAAATGAAAAACGACAATTGTTAGAATTTTGGTAGTAAATGTTAAATGTTGAGACTTACCTATGAGACCAATGCTGAGAAGTGGTGCTATTCTGCCGCCCTTATTGACCGCCTATGTTCTAAATTCGAGCATTATAGAGACCAATATTGATACTCATCGTTGTGGTTAATCCGCTGAACACTGTCTTGAACTTAGATATAACAATACGAACACAAAGTTGGTGCACCTGCCACAATTTATCATAGGAACATAAAATTATTAACTGCGGTTCTTACTCTGTATTGCAATTATACAAGAATTTGCCGGTTTTAAATCAAATAGTATTATATCGATTGGCAATAGTAGTAGTCTCGTCTATTTGGTATCAATATATTAGAAGACAGCACATAAAAGACGTCATATAAAAAAGTACACATCAAATGCACCAATCATTATCAGCCCCTAACATGTGCGCCAATTGTGGCAAGGGTGAAGAGGAGAGTGACAATCTAAAGAAATGTAGTGCATGTCTATCAGTAAAATATTGCAGTAGAGAGTGCCAAGCAGCCCACCGTCCACAACATAAAAAAGAATGTAAAAGACGTGCGGCTGAATTGTATGATGAGAAATTATTCAAAGAGGTAGAACGGGAAGAGTGTCCAATCTGTATGGCACCCCTACCGTTTGAAAATAATTCATCCTGTTTCAAAGCATGCTGCGGAAAAATAATCTGCATGGGCTGTATTTATGCCATGGCTATAAGTGAAATGGACAGAGGGAAAAAACAATTCGATGATCAGATTTGTCCATTCTGTAGGGAAACTAATGCAACTTCTGAAAAAGAGGAGAACAAATTGTTGAAGAAGCTGATGGATAACGGAAACGGGGGAGCATTTAATCAGCTTGCGGGATATTATGATCAAGGCATTAATGGTTTGTTACAAGATTATCAAAAGGCTAATGAGTTCTTTCTCAAGGCAGGAGAGCTTGGTCATTCAGCAGCATATTTCAGCTTAGCTCAAAATTATGTCTTTGGGTATGGCGTGGAAGTTGATACAAAGAAGGCTAGACATTACTTCGAGCTTGCTGCAATGAGTGGACATGTTCAAGCAAGGCAAAATCTTGGCTGCGAAGAGTGGGAAAAGGGGAATAAACATCGAGCAATGAAGCACTGGTCAATTGCAGCAAGGGCTGGACATGAGGATACTTTAAAGGGTGTCAAGCGCGGATATCTGACCGGGCTTGTCACTAAAGATGAGTATGCAAATACATTACGTGCCTACCATGAGCGACAAAAAGAAATGAAGAGTGAACTGAGGGAGAAAGTGGCTGTACTGGGAAAGATTATGTGAGGTGTTGAACATGCCAACATGCGTCAAGGGCCAAGGGAGTTCAACATTAGTAGTGGCGTAATTGGATATTTAGTTTTCTAATAATCATATGGTGTGATACCCCGCTAGATGATAGAATGCATCACCATTACCTTTATCCATCAACTTTCGTGTTCTTTTGATTTCCTCTTCATATAAACCTGGTCGCGGCATCCTACAGAATGCACATAATATTCCCCCTTCACTTGAACTTGGTACTGAACAACGGCAAGAATCATTACAAGCTTTAGACCAACAGTGCAATCGAGATGCATGCTTACAAAAAGAAAGAGGCTAAATTGAATACTTAAGACAGACAAGTAAACAATACTTTTTGAGGACACACTAGTAGATGTAATTATCCCTAATAACAGGTAGATAACTGCTCGTCAAAACATACCAGCTTTATCCCTCGCATCACTCTTCATTTCTTTTCGACTTTCATGATGTGCACGTAAAGTAGTTGCATATAAATCTTTGGTGACATCTTTATTCCTAAATCCTTGCTTTATCACATCCAACGAGTTCTCATGCCCAGTCCTTGCTGAAATTAACCAGTGCTTGTACGCACGTTCCATGTTGCCTGCCCTATGCTATGCATCCAAGGTTATGCCTTGCTGATATACTCCCATTCATAGCTGCCAATTCATAAAAATGAGTGGCCTTCTTCTCATCCTTTTCTGCTGCACCCCTTCCCCGCTCATATGATAAACCCAAATTGAAATATGCATCAGCACACCCCAACTCTCCTGCCTTGAGATAAAACTCAATGGCCTTCCCAAAGTTTAACGGCAGACCCAACGTTCCATTGAAATGGCAACCACCAAGTGCATAAAATGCCCGACCATTGCCTTTGTCTATCAGTTTGTTTATTCTTTTTAATTCCTCTTCATTAGAAGTTGCATAAGGTGACCGACAGAATGCACATAAACTTTTTCCTTCGCTCATCTTTATTGCATAAATACAACCATTGCATATAAGCTTTCCACAACATGATTTGAAAGTTGATGTTCTATTTTCAAGAGAGAAGGGTAACATGCAGATTGGGCATTCCTCTTGGGGTGGATGCTCTTTGAATAATTGCTCGTCGTGTAACTCTGCCACTCTTCTCTCACATGCCTTCTTGTGCTTTGATCTGTGTTTCTTTTTGCAGGCCGCATTGCAATACTTCACTGACTTGCATTTATTGCAATTGTTCATATCACCGTTCTTACCCTCCTTACCACAATTGGCACATACAGACATATCGTCCAATACTACACTATTTAAATCCTCAGTAATGTTATCCACATTAATATTTTGATCACATGATGTGCACTCTTCTTTACTCGATGTTATTTCTCCACTACCGCCGACATATTGCTGATGATCATTATTATCCTCGATATAACTCATATTTCTAATCTTCTTGTCCCAATATATAACACGAATGTTTATTGTTCAAACGTCAAACACAGGGATGGGGGTAATACACCTTACACCCACTGCATACACAATAGTTGTTTATTTGATCAAAAGAAGTTTCTTAACGAATAGGCTAAAATTGATTATCGATCTAACTAGATACTTCAAAAGAACTTTCAACAATACGATGTATGAGTAGTGAGGTGAAGTCTTATACTATTGCAATGGACTGACAGAAAGAGGAGACAGGTGGCCACTTTATTCTTCAGTTTTAGACGTAGTGGTTATTCAATAACAACAATAAATAACAA